>Ga0209943_1000204_pt1 | contig 40988 bp, 35 predicted proteins | sample SalPonR1_B_D2_MG_FD_185698 | JGI IMG/M metagenome (GOLD analysis project Ga0209943, IMG submission 185698) | Salt pond soil microbial communities from South San Francisco under conditions of wetland restoration - Salt Pond MetaG R1_B_D2_MG... ... | reverse complement strand
TCAAAGTAATTATAAAATAAAATAAAATAATAAAATAATAAAATAATAAAATAATAAAATAATAAAATAATAAAATAATAAAATAATAAAATAATAAAATAATAAAATAAAATAAAATAATAAATAAAATATAATAAATAAAATAATAAAATAAAATAATTAAATAAAATAATTAAATAATTAAATAAAATATAATAAATAAAATATAATAAATAAAATATAATAAATAAAATAATAAAATAAAATAATATAATATAATAATTACTTTGTTACATTCAAAGTAATTATAAAATAATGAAATATAATGAAATAAAATAAAATGGAATAAAATAATTATAATTACTTTGTTACATTTAAAGTAATTATAAATTAATTAAATAGAAATTTTTGCGATTTCCTAAGTTAAAATATGATATAAATTTTTACTTTTACGATTTTCAAAGTTAAAATATTAATTTTATCTATTTTATCTTCGTTCATTTATTAAATAACTTTCTTTTTCTGAAGTTATTTGATATTTACGGGGTTTTTATGAATAAACTGAACATTCTACCAGCTTTACATATTCTTTGCTAGAATACTCTGTATTCTCTATATAACCAAATAGCTTATGGGCACCCATATTCATTACTATTTGATAAAGATTCTTTAACCGGGGTGTGGTTGCTTTAAAATCTTTGTAATCATGCTCCTGAAACCATTTGAATATAGGAACATATCGATGATAATTACGCTTAAAATTATACACAAGTAAATCAGGATCATTAGTATCAATTACCTCTTGTACTTGACCATCTTTAATTAAAACTAAATAACGTTTTTCTTCAACTGAATCTTTAATTTTATTCAATGCTAATTTCTTAAATGAATATTCAATGGAAGTATATTTATTTTGGTTTGGTAATTGATATTGAATTTTCAACCCATTTAATATATCATGAAGTATTTCTGGTTCTATTGAATTTGACTTATATGTCGGATATTTTATTGTTTTTAATAGATGACTCCATAGTTTAGGATGTTTTTGTAGAATTCTACCTATATCCCGACGGGTTTTTACACTATAAAAAAGACATATTGGAATTTCACATTTACAAAAAGCTACTATTTCAGCTGGACGAGGGCTATTTGTCCCTACTGCTCTTTGTTTGACATATTGAATAAAATCTCTATAACTGCTATCAATACTACCACGTGGAGTTCGTGGAGATTTAGGTTGACTTCGTGGTGACAATTGTGGTGATGTCAAACGAGGTGATAACTGCGAATTTTTTTTTGTAAAACTTGATCTACGACGAGGAGAAATTTTATCACTATTAAAAGGTGGTAAAATTTCTCCTTTAGAACATGATGTAGAATCATCTTTGTTTAAAGGATATTTATTAGATTGTGAAAAACTTGTATAAGTTCTCCTACGACTACGGTTTCGACGAGGAGTTATTCTTTCTTGTGGACTACTTAAAGTTCTTTGAGGGGAATTATTGATGTTATCAAATGATTCTATATTTGGTTTTGGTGTTTCTGTTTCCTCTTCTTCTAATATTGAATGTAGTGTATCGTCCGTTGTCAATGCTCTTATAGGAGAACTATTAATTTTCTGAGAATTTCTAAGTGGACTCTCATTAAGCTGACCGTATGATAAACTTTTTAAAAAATAGGAACGTGGTGTAGTTGATTGATTTAATTTGCCTTGATCTAGATCAAGTGGTGGTACTTGATGAGACATTTACTTAATATCAATATTCTAATTTTTAATTATTGTTATACAATAATAATATTCAACAAATTATTTTTATTATTTAATAACTTGTTTCAATTTTTATATTCAAAGTTTATTAGTTTATTAATTTAACATACTACTTTTATGCCCTAAAATGCTTTGTTTTTTTCAACTTAGTTTGCTTTTGTGTATATTTCTTTTGATATTTATCTGATTCACTCTCTAGTAATTTCTTTTTTTCTTCACGATCTTTTAAAAGAGGATAAAGACCATGAGGTGGTTGATTTAATCGGGAACTTCTTCCTAATTCTTCCGTAATCTTATTCATCATATTGACTATTTGTTGATCACGAGCTTTTTGGGTGGTATAATCTGATTTATGAAATTTCTTTAGATATTCATTTAAAATATAAATTTCTGTATAACAATCATAACAATGATCTAAACCTGGTACCTCATCTAAAGGTATATCATGTGGATACCATTGAGATCTTGTTATCCTGTTAAAACGAAAACAAATATCATTGTAAGTATCATGATCATATATTGTGTTCTTTTCATACTTATTTGTTATTAATCTTGTTTCTGTGCTAGCTTGAGGTGCCCATACTTGCCAATAAATTTCACCTGGAAAATATTTAGTTTGTCCAGGATTATAAGGTAATCGAAATTTAAACATTGCCATTTTCGGATTCATTACCTCTGCCCATTTTGCTTGCATTTCCATATTTTGAATTATTTCTCCTTCCCATTCGTCGCTAATATCACCTTTATCAGTTGTTTGTTTCTGAACTGATCTAATGTCACTAATGAAAAGAGTTGCTTCATCTTGATATGATTCAGCATTTTCATTCATAAAATATCCGTTAAAGATCGTTATTTTATCGGTTTCTTTGACGATAAAGTGTGCAGGATCATATAAATCAAAATAATGCATTGGAAATAATTCCGATAAATATTTTATATGAGTTCCGTGCGCCGCGCCCGCATAAACTACCAAATCTGCCAAATCACCATATAAAGTCAAAAATTCTATTTCAGATAATAACAATTTCCGCTGTCCTATATGAATATTTAACCTTATTTCACCTCTCGTCTCTCGATAAGGCAATTTCCGCGACTTTTTCATATCTAGTGTACGACTAAAACCTATATCAATCTTCGTTTCCTTCGCTTCAGCCTGAATTGAGACATCCCTCGAAGAAACACCTGATTTTGTTGAACTACTAGCTGATTTTGTTTTAATCTTAGGCTTTTTCCTACCATGTTGCCAACACTTTTTAGTACTTAATTTAGTGGCATCTCTCAGGCAACGATTGCCATCTTTAGTTTTTCCAGTACATCTCGGCATAAATAATAATATATTATTACTAATGAGTAATTATAACTATATTAAAATATCAAAAATTTTAACTTCCACAATTTTTACCATTTTTTATATATTATTCTTGCTTTATATTAAATGAAACAACATAAAAATAGGTCACCGAAAAATAAAAATAAATCGGCGTCTACTAATTTAACTTTAATTGATCCACACGATTTTTCTAATGCTGAATCTATCACCCTTGATAAATGGGGTAATAACCCTCCTATTATCAAAATATATCGCAAATTCCTTTCTGATACCCTCATTACCAAACTTATGAAATTTATTCAAAAAAAGAAATTTGATCGCTCTGGAACAGAAGAAGATTATGGTAATGATAGTCAAACTAGTGATTATCGCACTAGTTGGACTTATTTCATTCCTGAACGAACAGAATTAAGTAGAGAAATTAAGAAAAAGGTGGCCAAAATACTCAATTGCAGAATGAAAGATATTGAACCCATTCAAATTGTCAGATATAAAGAAGGCCAATATTACAAAACACACCATGATTCACAATTAGATCAAGATAATCTTCACAGAGATCACACATTCTTTGTTTATCTTAATACCATTACTAATGGTAGTGGAGGTACTACTTTTCCTTATTTAAGAGCCAGATTTTTACCACGAAAAGGATGTGCAGTGTACTGGCGAAATTTAAGACGTGGAGATTGCGACGGACGAATGAGACATAGAGGTGATGTAGTAAGAAATGCGCAGAAATATGGGATGAATATTTGGATTCGTACTCCAAGACAAGATATGAATCCTAGTTAAATTTAATTTTTCTAAATTTATCCTCAAATTTTTAACCTCCCTATCTCACCTATACAAATTTTTAACCTCCCTATCTCACCTATAACCATTATATCCTTTTATATGTAACTTACATTAAAAATTGATTTAGTATCAGTATTTATTTTATTTAATTTACCTTATATATATATATGAATTGTTGTGTAATTTCGAATCTAAAAGAATATAGTCTAAAATCTTTACCAGAAAAAGTTATTTATCAACATGCCATAGATTGTAGGTATTTCAAATATAAAATCAATAACATTTACATTTCAAATGTATCTAATACTTTCATACATTTGGCTAAACTTAAATATCCTGATATAATTGTTGAGAGAGATATTAATGAGGTTCTTTCTAATCCTCAATTAATTATTATAAAGTTTTTTCCAAAATCTAATAAAGATTCCTTTTTTAGAAAATTGATTATTGATTTCGACTCTTTTTTTCATAGAACAAATACACAGATTATCAGGTTCAAATATTATGATTTATGTTTATGCATTGGTATAACCTTATGATAATTATTTTTCATTTGATTATCTTAATTATCAAATAATCAAATCTAACGCCCATTAGTTTTTTATTTACACTTTTTTATTTTTAGCAATAAAATTTTACTCCTTGACCCTTTATTTTCTCTATCAACTCATTTTGACCATATGGGATCAATTGACCGAATTCATTACGTTTGTATCGCTTTATCCCATGCTTATCAGCCATACAGTTCAATTGCTTTTCATTCATATAATAAATACCCTCTGGTAATATTCCTGTCCAACCCGTTGGTATTACCGTTCCTGTTTGAAGTGGGTTGAACATAGGAGAACGATCTATATTTCGCAAAGTCATTTCTGACAAAGCTCTTGGATTTACATCCAAACCCATTGCACCCACAGCCCCATGGCGATAATCAGAACCACCTCCTTTTTGGTTCGGTTCGATTTTTAGTGATGGGTATTCTTCCTTGATAGTACTAGATTTATACTGACAACTTTGACAAGACATATTTAATCTCTTGATTCAAATATATATATATTTGAATAACATTTTCTTTTCTAAATACCTCTCCTCAATTTACTCATTCTTGTCTTTACTTTAATAACTCTTTATAATATAAATTTTTCTTTTATATTTATGATAATTTTTAACTCTTTGAAACTTAAAAATTATATTTATTTACTTAATTATCTCCAATACCACCAAATTTTCAAATTATTTTAACGAACCTTCCGGAATATGTGTCATTCGACGAAGCTCTTCAGAAAGTTTTTGATAATAATCAAATTTACTTTGTAAAGATATTTTCTTTTTCTTCAATTTATTCATCACTTGCTTTTCTATCAAATTCATTACCATCTCATCTAATATATCTATCATATCTTTTACACTTTCGTCATTATTCAATTCTTCATTTAGTTCTTCCGTTATTTTTAATATTTTTTCTATCGAATTTTTTGTTTCCCGGATTAATCTAACATAGTCCCATACACTCTCCATTTTCTTACGAATCTTAGAATAATCTTCTATTGTTTCTGCCAACTCTTGGCCAATAGTTTCCCCAAAATCCAATAGTTTACGGTCATCTGAAAGACTTTGATATTTATGTACTAAATGGTCTAAGGTTGCTAAAAGACGACCCTTCGGAAATAAATTTTCTTTTATTATTCCTTCTGGTAAATGTTCAAATGACCAATCTTTTCCCTGAGTTCCAAATAAACTTTCAAAAGTACGTCTTATCTTTTTTTCAAATTCTGAAGATAACTTCGGTTCCTTTTCCTCATATTCTTCCAAATTTATTATTGGCTCACTCCCATTTATTATACTCACTTTCAATGCTCTTAAAATATCTAAAGCTATATGAGGATGTAAATTAACAGCTTCCATTTGACTATAATTATCAATTAATTCTTGAACGTAAATCTGTTCATAGTGACTAGTTTGATCTTTTAATGATACCCGATTTTTCGGAATTTTTACTTTATACTTCAAATCGTTAGGATTTAATATCTCACATTTCTTTTTTTCTTCACTTTTTATTCTATTTTCCTTATCCTCTGATAACAAATCATCTTCCACATCGCACGGTATTAAACCTGGTACTGACTCTGACTCTGACTCCTGTACTAAATTTACTGTTTCCTCTGGTAACAAATTTTCTTCTGATCTTAAACCTGATTCTGACTCCGGTAATTCCATTATCTTTATTTCACTACTCTTGCTTTCATCATTATCCTTTAAAATACCTGGTGGGGGGTCTAAAGTTAAAGGAGTTTCTGACCATTCACTATCACTATCACTAATCTCATCATAAGGTGTGTCATTTATTAACTTATAATTAGAGATACTCCCAAAATTAAAATCTCTCACCTCTGGTAATGGTGTTGGTGGTCTTATTAAAGGTTTTTTTAACATACCACTTCCCTCTTCATCATCACTTATATATTCTCTGTATTCGATTCTTTCTTGAGTAGGAAGTGTTGTAGGTACCTCAGGCAATGAATTATTTATTATTGTATGACGATTATCTGTTATTGAAGAATTAAGATAGGTTTCCACTTCATTTTCACATTTTGGTTTCAAATATATATTTTTTAGGGGAGAACCCCAAACTTCATTTCTTTCCTTATTGATTCCATAATTTAAAGAGCCATGTAATGTATCTACTATATCCATTGGTTCAATGTTATTATGATCTATGTCGATTACTATATGATTGCTTTTATTCATTAGGATAATATAATATAATCTGAGAATATTTATATATGCTAAGAAATTGTCCTACTATATAATATGGTTCGAATTACTCCACTTAATAAAGAATTTAGAAGCTTTATCTCTTATTCAGCGAGAGATTTCAACTCTCGCTACCCACGTTTCAAAAGAAATAAATTAATTGGATATAAAATGGTAAAGGGTATAGTTCGTTGTCCTGAAATTTATTCTGTTTTACCTAATATTCGTCATTTAACAAAACAAATCTTAGATAATATTAAAAAAACAAAATTTGTTATCAAAGCTGTATTAGGAAGATCCGCTAATCAAGTTTTATGTGTCGAAAAAAATTCAGATAATCAATATCGAGATCTTCTTCGTAGTATTCAATGGTTTAATTCTAGTGAATTATTTCTTGAACATGTTTTTAAAACTATCAAAGCCAATAATCCGCACAAAATTATTATTGAAGAATATTTAGCTACTACTGCTTCTCAAATACCTCATCAGAGTCCTAAAATTCCTTATGACTTTAAATTGTATTTTGTTAATAATAAAGTTAAACTTATCAATTTATACTCTCGAGGAGAACCTCAAGGTAAATTTATGGCCATGTTTGACCGCAATTGGAACCGTATTCCAAAAAATAAATTTTATGTGATTCATACTAAATATCCTGATAAAATTGGTGATGTCCCTCTACCTAGTCTTGTTTGTCGACGATCTTTAATAGACAAAGCTGAAAAACTAGGTAGAAAACTTAAGACAAAAATATGTCGCTTTGATTTTTATTGTGTCGGGCCCTTTGGACTAGAAAAAATATACTTCGGAGAAATCACTCCTATTTGTGGTGGTATTAGTCTTCATCCCATTAAACCATTCGGTCTTAAACTATTATATCCTCCTAAAATTCGAAAACATTATAAAGAAACACACAGATATAATAAAAAGAAAGGTCTTAAACATTTTAATAAAACTAAGGGTGGAGGACGAACCAAAAAAAATGGTAAATCTCTTTATTACAAAGGAAAAAAAATCAAAACCAAAAAATAAAAGAAAATATTTTCAGATTATATATAATGCCATTTGGTGCTAGTATTTCTGAGGCATTTTCTAATCCATTTGAAGGATTCGAGGATTCTAGTACTGCAGATTTAAGAAATTTAAATAATTTGGGCGGATCCAATTTAGGTACTCAAATTAATAATAATAATGTTTCTGCTGACAATCCTGCTTTAGCTAGAAATTATAGAACTGATACTTTTGATGTTAATACCACTGACTTTTTAGATGTCGCCAAAATTAGTACACCCGATACAGCTAATCAAAATGTTACACCTCCTATTACACCTCTTTCAGTTGATAATTTAGGTACTGAAATACCTTTGAATAATAATAATCAATGTTCTGAAGGCAAATGTAATGATTTGGTTCAATATTTACTTGATTGTCCTGATTGCCGAAACAAATTGATGAATGTGTTGGGTTCTTCTAATGGTACTAATAGTAGTAATTTTGTCCTATTTGGATATGATTTGAATAAATTAGATTGGCAAAAAGTATTATTTTATATACTTATAGGAATAGTAGTTATAGCTTTCTATGAGATTTTCAATATGCTTTTTAGTCGTTAAAAATATTTTTTAATATAAAGTTATTTCATCGTTATTATAATAACTTTATTATTTTTATTTTTTATATTTCATTTTTCATTTATTTTCGCATTTCTTAAATAATTTCAAACTTTTTGCATCTGGTGAATATCCATGAAGTATCAAATGCAGATGTTCTGGTGTCGGTAGATTCGGATAACCTTGATGTTTTGATGATTGATAAAGAATCAAAGGAGTTTTTGATGTAAATCTAGATAGATAATTTTTCAAATGTTCTTGCCGAAAAGTATACCAATCTAAAGATCTCGACTCTTCACTTTGAATCCTCTTATAACACAATTTACGTGCATTCCCTTTTACCTTTTGATATGCCTGTAAAAATGAATGATCAGTTGGACAAGACCGCGATTTCTTTATTCCTCTTGTAATAGGATCCATTTGATATTCTTCTGCTAAAGGTAACCAAAATTCTATTTCCTTCAAAGATAGAAATGGATATTCTTCAGCTTTTGCTTCTCCTTTCACTTCTAAATAATTACGATTCCATTTCCTATATTCATCTAAATCCTTTAACATCTCCGGACTCTTCTTTCGATATTTCCTTAGTTTCAAATATATAGTATTTATGATATGGTTCTGATATAAATAACTCCGATGACTCACTTTCTCCATTATCTCTCCTGCTTTCGAATTTTTTTCACATTCCGGATAATATGTTAACGCATACTTATAAATTTGCTCTTCGAGGGATGGATTTTCATCAGACATCGGTGTCATTTAATCTTCTACTATATTCTTCATCCAGAGAATTTTATTATTAATGTTATTATGTCCCACATATATTACAACTTCACTTTTCTTAGCATATTTTTAGTTGATCATGACTTCTCGACATTTTTTTTGACTCTAAATATATATAATCATGTTTAGATCTTATCCAATATATTCTACTCATTTTTTTCTTATCTTCTGCTATTATATAGGATAATAAGTAGTACTTTAATTTTAATTATTCATGAATCCTGAAGCTCAAAAAACTTTTTTAGCACACGAATCTTCCCATACACTCCAATCTCTCATTGGTCATGGATTTAAAGATTCCCTTCTTAATGGCACTCTCAGTCAAGATAAAAGTCAAGACCCCATGAAAGCTCTTTTAATTTCTAGCTTACTAAAACATCCGAAAACCCAAATTGCTGGAATGCAACCTAAAATTATCCCTGGTGGAGAATATAATGATAAAACTCTACAAGGGAAAGGAACTCTGGTTGATAAAGTTGATCCTGATATTGCTAGTCTTGTTAAACGAGAAATCACTCGAGGTAAATACAACACTGATTATCATATCAATTCACCCGCTATGCAAGAAAGACTCGCCATGTTACAAAGTAAACATGATATTGTTCTTGTCACTGGCGGTTTTGAGTATGATAAAATACCTTATTTAGCTCAACAAACACTTCGTAATAATCTTGGTAGAGTATTAGTTTTAACTAATGATCATCATGAAATTGAAAATCTCAAAGCTAGAACTACCAATTCTGATAATATTAAATATCTTACACATCATGAAGCTTTGGAACTTCAATTCAAAGATAAATTAAGTTCTACTTTTAATACCATCATTCTAAACAATCTCCAAATTAGAACTATACCCATTGACCTTTGGTTATACCTCATTAAAAGTGGTTTAGGTGGAAGAGGAACCGAGAATCGTAAATATCTTTTAGTATCACATGGTTTACGAAATAAATCTATTGTTGATTACTTAGGTGGCGATAAAAATGTAGGTATTTTTGATATTAATAGAAATGATAAAGACAGTGTTCATATTTTTAATAATTATGTTTTAAACAGCCAACAGAGAAATAATCTTACTACTGCTGGTAAATCTTCCCTTTTTTGGAATGCCGTCTTCGCTAGAATCAGTCAAGCTTTAAAAAAGATTTATTTAGAAGGATATCGATATAATGATGGTAATATCGTTGTTTTCCTTCCTCATCAACGTTCTATTAATGAATGTTTTCGTTTTATACAACAATCATTAGGAGATTTGTTAAGTCGTATGGTTATTTACCAAAATGGTTCTGATATTATTAATACTAACCATTTTAATAAAACCATTGTCTATCTTACCACTGAAATACCTTCTATTGTACCTCGTGTGGGACATGTTATTGATAGTGGTCTCAAAATAATTCGTAATTATAATCCTGAAACACATATTCACTCTTGGAAATTAGGTTATCTTGATGATATTGAAGCTAAAGAAAGAGAAGCTTTGGCTTCTGTTAGTGTCTTCAAATTATATGATATTTCTGCTACTGAAGCCAATGAAAAAGTCGAAATTTTACGATCACCATCTGTTAGCAAATTCATTATCAAATTACTTGGTGACCGAAGAATTAATGGTAAAAAACAATTACAACAAATTATGGTACGTGATCTCATTGACCCACTTTCTCGGGATCGATTCCTTGACTTCTGGGAACCACTTCAAGACCTAGGATTAATTAAAAAAGATATTCTCACTTTCTTAGCTAAAGATTGCTTCTCACCTTTAGATTTAGACCTCAAATTATGCACCATTTTATTAATGGGTCGAAAAGTCGTACAAAATCTCGAATTTTTAGCTCAGGTTGTCGCCATCTTAAATATTGGTGGATCTATCTTAGGTAATTGGATTTACGATGATGATTTATTATCTAGATATCAAAGTGAAAAAGGTGATGTTTTTGGTTTGGTAAAGTTGATAAATGATAATCCTCAAAATCTCAATATTAATTATGCTAATATTAACAAAACACACAAAATTTCTCTACAAATCCTCAATAAATTACGTAACCTTGATGATATGTGCCTAATTGTCCCCGATCAACAAATTACTGGTAATAATGATACTGATAAAATTATTCATATCCTCAGAAATATTTATTCTGACCTTCATCTTGTCATTGATCGTCAATTGAATAATAATAAACCCATTAAATTGAAAAAAGGCTTAGTCTCTGTTGGTAGAAGATGTTTGGCCTTAGAGTTAAAAGAATTCTCTCAGTTTTCTGAAAAACGTCAAACTTTATATGGCAATATGCTCATTAATTTACCTTAAATTTTTATATCCCCTTTTTATTACATTTTATCACCTACCAATCATTCTTAAAAAATTGATTTAAAAATAATCCACCTATTACTTTATAAAATACCTTTATTATATCTAAAAAATGAGTAATCAAACCCGTAGAAGAATCCAAAAAGAATTAGATGATTTGGTTAAAGATCCACCTGGTAATTGCAGTGCTGGCCCCAAAAATGATTCGGATTTATATAAATGGGAGGGTTTTATTATGGGACCTGAAGGGTCACCTTATCAAGGAGGTATGTTCCAATTAGAGATTAATTTTCCTGATAATTACCCTTTTAAACCACCTAAAATTAATTTTTTAACCAAGATTTATCATCCCAATATTAAATCACATAATGGCGCCATCTGCTTAGATGTCCTTAAAGATGCATGGACACCCGCTTTAACCATCACTAAATTATTACTCTCCATTAGCAGTCTACTTACTGAACCTAATCCCAGTGATCCTCTTGAACCTAGTATCGCTAATTTATATCAAAGAAACATTAGTGAATTTAATGAAACTGCAATGTCATGGACCTTAAAATATGCTATGTAATGATTTTAATATTTTAAGTTCTATTTATTATAACTTCGTTTTTTCAAAGTTATAATTTTTTCACATTCAAAAGTATAACCATTATTTATAATCTATTCATTCAAAAGTATAACTTTGTATAATACTTTCAAAGTTATAACCATTATTTATAATCTATTCATTCAAAAAATATTTTTACGAGAAATGTCATTTGCTTTCTATTTTATTTTATTTATATCTTTTATTATTTTATTCAAATTTTATAAATCATTTCCTATTTATTTTATAATATAATTATAAACGAAAAACAAAGTTCTAATGTTTTTATTTTTTATATTTAAGAAAGAAGATTCTTAACAACTTTGTCCTTGTTGGACCTCAGATAATCCATCAAATCCAATTTATCATTCTTCAATTTCTTGAAGTGGAAGTCCCTCATAGGCGATTCTTGTGCCTTCTTTCCATAATCCTTCATTACCTTTGGAGATGGCATTAGGTCCAATTCAGCTTGAACATCATTCATTTTGACAATGAAATCGTGAAACTTCTTCTCAAGAGGCGGAAAGATCTTCTCTCGCCAGTAAGGATGAACGGCCAGAATCTCCTCGAAATCGTTCTCGATCAGACCGATCATTATCAATTCCTCAGGTGCACCCGCTGGCTTCTGGGTCTTGGAGAGACTAAGAAACTCACTTGATTTCAACTTTAATCGCTTTGGATTAGAAATTGAACCGAACTTGAGTACAACTCCCTCGAATTTTGCACCTCCGACACGCTGAACATGAGATTGACAAGCATCAAAATCATTGAAATCAAACGTCTCTGGAAGGGGAATTTTCAAGTCGAAATCCTTTGGATCATGTTCATCAAATGGGTCGCTGTTGGAACGGACACCCAATAGGACAATCATCGGCTTCGGGTGATGAACCACAACTTGGTTCCATGGAGTGCACAGCTCGAACAGAAAGGTTTTGTCATTGTGCTCATGAATTGTTTGCTTTGCCTCTTCGATCAGCTCTAAAACAAGTGGGTTCAAGTTCTTTCCTCCGGTGCCACGAAAATCATTCAAATCAAACAAGTTCCGCGTTCCGAAAGTCAGATTCTCTCCGTCACTGGTCACAAACAAAAGGGTTCCATCAAGCTTTTCGAATACTTTAACATCGTCGAAAGTCTCCGGTAGATCCACTCGATTGTAATCGTGACTCTCTCCGTGGTTGAAGAATCGATCAAAAGCTGATCGGATACAGGTCCATGTATGTGAATCGGACTCGTAGGACCAGACGGTACCACGACAGCCGTTAACAATTGGATTTCCTCGCTCACTGTCATCACTGTAGTTGAAGAGAAAGTGTTCTTTTCCATCAATATCTTTCTTCTTGACAGAAATTTTTAGCTCCTTCATTGTTGAAAAAACCTCCACGGAGGTCTTACCTTGCAAGTACGTTTTAAGAAAGTTCATGCCGGCTATTTGGTTTTTTGTTGTTATTAAATTGTAATAAATATAATCATTTTTTTTTTTAATTTTATCGAGGAGTAAAGATAATAATTTAAGATTACAAAGTATACTAAATTAGTTATGTATAATCATCTGGTCATCGATTAATTTCGCAAGTGATGCGACGATCAATGCCTCTTCAACGAATTCTGGATTCATCCAGAGGTCGTCTTAAATAATCTATTTTTGCAACTTTGAAAATGCAAAGTTTAATATTTTTATTTTTTATTTTTCAAAGTATTATTTATTAAAAACCTGCTTTTCATTTTATTTTTTTATATCACATAATATTTATAAATGATATTAAAATATTTTCCTTTACTTATATTTACCATTAAAATATTTATAATATAACAAATTATGGGTAAAGGGAAATATTTTTATATCATTTTTTATTAAGACTTTATTTAAGAATCTTTAATATAACTTTGTTAACTTGTCGGGAAATATATATATATATTTATAGGTTAATATTTTGATATGTTTTGAGTATAACAAATATTTTATTTTTTTTTCTTTAAGTATATTCATTCATATCATTTTTTTTCATATGTCTCTAAAACAAAATAAAATCATTGGTGTCGCCTCTTTTTTTGGTCCTCATGTCTTTGGTGATATCACACTTTCAGAACTTAATAATACTTCTGTTCGGGTTAAAGCTAACCTTAAATTTTCTTCTAAATTTAAAAATAAAAAATTAGCATGGCATATTCATGAAGCCGGAGATCTCCGAGGTAAAGGATGCAAATCTGCTTGTAGTCATTTTAATCCTGATAATATGACACATGGTGGTCCTAGAAGTTCCATTAAACATGTTGGTGATTTAGGAAATCTGCGAGTTAAACCTGATGGTACCTCTACTTCAACATTAACCGCCGATTTTATTGAATTACGTGGACCTAGGAGTGTCATTGGACGATCTTTTGTGGTTCATGAATCTTTGGATGATTTGGGGAAAGGAGGTAATGCTGAAAGTTTAAAAACAGGTAATGCTGGTGCGCGAATTGCTTGTGCAGTGATTGGATATGCCCAAAAAAGTCAGTTGTACTTTTGAGAATCAGCTAATAGACATAATATATTAATATGCCAAATACATTAATAAATTAATAACTACTTCTATCTACTTTTTTTTTCTTATTATTACCCTTTAATATTCTTTTCCTTGCTCTAAAACCCACATTTAAATTATCTGTTGTCAATAATAATACTCGCCGATATTTTGATGGATGTCCTTGTGTTTCCGCATCTATTTCATAATAAAGACATCCTCTTGCCAAAAACCTTATTTCCTTTTCTTTTAACCGAAATTTTTGACCTTTCCTTAAAAAAACTGGAATCAAATAAATTTTACATATTTCTTTTGGTATCCATGATTCCTCTATTCCCTTTTTATTCCCGTTTTTAAAATAGATAAAATTGGACAACACATTTTTTAATATCCCTTTCTCTAGTAAACTATCCATATCTCCCATCCTTAGATGTGCTTCTATTATTTTATTATTTATTGTTTCTACATTTAATAAACCCTGATAATTTTTCATTTTTTCATCTACTAATTTTTCTATTATTGATGGGGTTGGATATTGAGGCATAAATTCCCAAAAATTATAATGTCCCGGAATATTTGATAAATCATTTAAATGACCCTTAAATGTATAAGACATTAAAATTTTACCTCGATCAATTAAGAGATCGGTAGATAAAGTATATTTTGATTTATGATAAGTACTCCAAAAATGAGTTTCTTTCCAATGATTAAAATATTCTTTCCTCGAATATACTCTATTACATTCTAAACTCAAACCATACAAATTTATTATCGGCTTTATTATTATTGGATAATCCTTTTTATTCGGCTCTATTGGTAATGGATATGCTTTTATATTTTGCCATTGAGCTAAAACCAAACGATTATAAATCCAATTATAATCTGGATACATTTGATATCCCTCTAAATCATTTATTGGAATCAAATACGGATCTTCTGTCTTTTTAAAAATTTTATAATCCTCAGCCGATAGTTCTTTCAAAATATTACGCAACTCTCTATATTTTGATCTTTTTTTTCGAGGTAACATTATCACTCAATTTTTATCTATATAATCCTTATCTAGATTAGATAGATTTTTTTTTTTTTTCACTCTCTCCTTATTTATACCCCCCTTCCTTCTTTCGTTTCTTTATTTACGCGGTTTTGAAGCTTTTTTACCACCTCCACGTTTTGGGGTTCGACGTTTGCGTCTTGGACTTTTACGCTTTCCTGACTTACGTATTGGACTTTTACGTCTTGGACTCTTGCGTCTTGGACTCTTGCGTCTTGGACTCTTGCGTCTTGGACTCTTGCGTCTTGGACTTTTACGCATTCCTGAGCTACGTTTTGGAGTACGACGTTTTGGAGTGCGACGTTTTGGAGTTCGGCGCTTTGGAGTTCGGCGTCTACGTTTTACAGGTGATTTTCTAACCATTGGTATTTGTATAATCTATAATAAGATTTTTTTCTAAAATCTCAAGAGTTCTAAATATTTTGATGAACCTATTTTTTTTTTCCCCTCTATTAATATCCCATAAATTATTTCTTCTCTCACTTTTAACACATTCATTATTTTCCCTAATTTCATACACTTTTCTCCCTTTAATATTACATAATCAGATAATCTAAAAGGGGGATTAAATATATCTATCCTTGCTTCTGACATCCAAAAATATACTTCTGGATCTTTACATGAATTATTTAATACTTTTGTTTTGATTATATTTTGTTCACATATTCTAATTATATCAATTGAAATCACTTCATACAAATTAGATGAATTGTGAATACTAATATAGTCTCCTACTTTAATATTTGAGTATTTCATAATGAAAAAAATGTGAAAAACCAAAGTAATTAATAATAAATATATTTAATTCTTTTTTAACTTATTTGATTTTACTAAAATCCATATTCAGAAACACTTCTTTTGGTAGGCTATCTAGATCTGACAAATCTTGTTCGAACTTATTCCCCTCTTTGAATGCTTTCTTTTGTTCATCTGAAAAATTCTTATATCGCTCATAAATTTCCTTGTATTCACTGTTCTCACGAAGTTCCTTCCAGACTATTTGGATCGCTCGATAAAGACTGATTTTTGCCCCATCTTCCGGATTTTTCAATCCCTCTGGCTTCTCCGGAAAAAGTGGTCTATGAACCTTATCAAATACTTGTAGCGGATTTAGTGCTTTCTCCCCTTTATTTACACTCTTTCCCTTTGTTTCATGAGTAATTCCATATTCTTCTTCCAATTTCTTCTTAGTAACAGGATCTTTCTTAATTTCAGCCCAGACAAACTGGTTGAAATAATCTTTTCGTTTGTAACTTTCACCCTCATGTTCAATTTCATCATCCTTATCAGGCGCATTTTCTTCAAACCAACTCTTCATATGCACTGCATATAATGTTGGGCTCCGGGTCTTTTTTGAGAGTGTCATCTTGTTCGATGAAGTCGTATTACCACCTCCTTGATTATTCGGATGATCATTCATGTGCTTCAACATCGCTTCAGCAATCTTGTCAAAAATAATATCATAATTACTTTTGTCAAGTACATCTTCACAGTTTTTCCATCCAGTCTTTCGTACTTTATCAATATATCCGTTCATTTTTATTGTTTGTGTCGAATTTCTTTCAATAGTTTAGTTAATACCCATTAGCCGACCCCAAAAATCAATTTTTTTGCTTTTACTAAAATCGCCTCATTTATATTTTATTTTTCATCTTTTGACTTATTTTATACCTCCAAAGTTTATTTGTAGGATATAATTTCAACTTGTGTCATGTGGTTTTTAATAAATTATGTTTTTTATTTTCAAAAAATAGCGTAGTTTTTATAGATGGTTTTAATACTTTCTCATTCTTATTCTCATTCCCCATTTTTTTTACATTGATAATCCGAGGTTTCGGCTGGAAAAATAAATTTATTAAAGTCAAATAAGGCATCATCTTTCTTACACCCATATTATAATCATAATATTCTACTTTTATCAATTTTGTCAATAGACGTATACTAATCCATTGATATTCTAATATCTCTTTAGAATCAATTTTGACTTTGAAATCAAACTTGCTTTCTTGACATTTCATTATTATATATACACACCCTTCATCATACTCTTTTTTACCTTTTACTAAACAATAATGTAGAATTTGTGAACTTAATGGTATATTTATACCTGTTTCCTCTATGAATTCTCTTTTGGCACATTCTAGAATTGTCTCTGCAATAACCTTATGACATTTTTCCAAATTATAATACGGACATTCACCTGTATAATCTAGCGGGTTTTTCAACAATATACCGCAATTTTTACACTTAAATTCCTCTGAACCCTTCGGAAATGTCCATTTCCCTGGTTTTCCCTTTAAAATTAATATTTCATTATCTGCTGTTAATAATACAATTCCTGCTTTAGGGTGGGATTTGTTGTTTAAATATTCTTGGATGAGGCGTTTTTCTGGAATATACATTTTATCCAATTATTAATATAATCTATTTTTTATTTGACTTATATTTCTTAACAAAATGTGCAATAATATTAATTATTATTTATCCTAAAAAGATCAATTTTTATTTCTCATTTAATCTTAATATATCAAAGATATTAAGATTAATTATTCTTCCTATTATTTTTTTCAAATCTTTTTAGGTGATATTTTCTTTATTGTTTCTAATAAATTTTCTATTGTTTCATCTAATAACCGAAGACTTGAAGGAAGTTCACTTGGTTTCGAATAAGCTTGTTCAGGGACTTGAATTCGAAGAATCATTACTGGATCTAGAGGATGGGGATAAATGTAACTAGTCAAGCTTTTTTGTAAAAGATCTGGTTTCGTGGATAATAAATTTTGAAGCCGATATTTCATATGTGTTGATAACATATGACCATAAGGTTGACTCGCTAATCTATTGTTAATTATCTTCTCTTTCTCTGAATTCATTGGATCATGGGAATCAACTGGATCCATCATTTTAACATCTATTAAATTATCTATATTCGGATCATATTGCGTCAACAATCTTGTACCATCTTTTTGATACAATAAATTCTTCGTAAACCTCAACTTCTCTTCAAATACTTGGAGTGAAGCTTGATAAGCCTCTCGTAGAGTCGGAAAATGTCCATTTGGTTCCAATGTCAATACTATCGTTTCAGGAATTTTATTTCGGGTTGTTGTTGCATAATTACGCTTATTTTGTACTGTTTCTATTGGTTCTTGAGTAATTGGATTTTTAACATTATTTGAACCTTTTGGATCTTTTGATACTTCATTTTCAAATTTATAACTCACTATACATGATTTATATGTCGTATGTTCATACCCTCGTCCACGTCCTATTTCTCCTCTAAAATGGAAACTTTGGCCTTTCTGCAATTTTATAATTGGAAAATTATATGCTATCAAATCTACCGTCTTTATCCTTGTCAATCTATTTCCCATTTTATCATATGGAGTTAACATATAAGCTGTTATAATTACTTCCTCATCACGCTGATTCATAAAAGGTTTCTTTAAATCATCTGGATCTGATATCACCAACATAATCTCTTCATATTGTGTTGCTTCCATTTGATTTGCTTTAATTGGAAATAATTTTATTGTATTCAAGATATACTCATTATTAAATGAAGATGTATTCGATAATACTTCCAGATTTTTCGTTAAACTATAGGTTCCCACCTCCGATATTAACAAATGATGAATAAAATTTACAAATGATGGGTCCAAATTTGGATCCTTTTTCCCATTAAATTTAATCACCAACTTACTTCCTTTTTTTTCAATTGAAGTTGCCATCAGTAATAATATATATTAAAAAAATAAAAAATCAATTATTTGTTCATATATTCAACATACCAATTATATTTATATCATTTTTTTTATTATACACTCTTCTCATCCTTTTACTTTGTCTGTTTTTTTATATAATTACCTTATTTAACCTATTTACATGTGGTAATCTGGTATAAAAAATATTGTTATATATATATATATCCATATATATATAATTTTATCAGATGCCTAGTATTGGTAAATCCGGTAGTAGTAAAATTTGTTCAAAAACACTGGTCAAAAATAAAAATCTGGGCACTGTAGAATCACAACATAAAAAACAAATTGAATTATTTGAAAAAAAACGACTTGATCTACCCAAATTACATAAACGTTTATCCGATTTAAAAAATAAATTAGCCATTCTTACTAATAAAACTAATACTATTAAGGTGAAAATTAATGACAATGGTAATATTGGTAGAAATAAAGAATTAGATGATCTTAAAGATAAAATTAAGCAATTAGAAATTGAAATTTACAAAATAGAAAATCAACATGATAAATTAGATTATTATATGAATGTTGGACCATTACTTTTCAAATATTTTGATCAAAGAAATAACATCAACAATTCTTCAAATAATGATAATAGTATTTGTAATAATAAACAACGTCGAAAAAATGGCATCAGCAATTTCCTCAAAAAAAATAAAAAAAATATTAATCATTCTTCTCATCTTGGTCACACTGGTATGACCCTCAATAATTCTCAAATTAGTCTCAATATTCCAAAAAAATCAACTCCTTTTGAAATGTTAGATGAATATCTAAGTATTACTGATCCTAACTGGGTTAAGAAAAGTCAACCTTATCAAAATGAGACTGAACATTTTTGTCTTAATTGCCAATGCCTCAAAATTTTATTACACAAAGAATCTAAAGTTGTCTGTCCACAATGTGGTCTTCAAGATACCATCATCATCGAATCTGATATCCCTTCCTATAAGGATCCTCCACCTGAAATGAACTATTTTGAATATAAAAGAATTAATCATTTTAATGAATTATTAGTTCAATTTCAAGCTAAAGAAAGTACACATATTCCTAAAGAAGTTTATGAAATGATAAGAATAGAATTAAAAAAGGAGAGGAAAACAGTAAAAGATTTAAATTATAATCGGGTTAAAAGGTACCTGAAAAAATATTCTAATAGAGGATACAATCATTATTATGATCACACTTTTCATATTATTAATAAAATGAATGGTGATAAACCTCTAAGTATGACCCCTGAAATGGAGGAAAATTTGCGATTTTTATTTTTACAAATTCAAAAACCATTCGATAAATATTGTCCCCCTGGTCGCAAAAACTTTATTTCTTACAATTTTGTTTTCTACAAATTTTGCGAAATGCTCGGTTATACCGAATTCTTAAAATATTTCCCTCTCCTCAAATCCAAAGAGAAATTATATCAACAAGAAAAAATTTGGGAAAAAATTTGTAATGATATCGGATGGTAAACTACCATTCATCTTAATCCTCTTTTTTCATACTTAACACCAAATCACTTGGCTGATAATACTTTAACATTAGACTTACCTTACTAAAATATTCTGCTAAATCATCTATTTTATCTAAAGGTACCACACACCCCAAACTTTCTACCATTTCTGAATTATCATCAAAACTTACTAAACTTACATTTATACCTTCTTCAGGAAATTCCAAATTCACTCCCAACCTTAAACTATGCCCCGTGTCCGGATCCGTTACTAATTCATATCCTATATCACAAGTCAAACCCTCGGTATTTTGAGTAACATCCATTTTCTTTTCTATTGTTAAAATTACCTCTTAAAATAATCAATTTTTTATATCTCATTTCTATTCTTTTTATTTACACATTATTTAAAAATTTTTGATTTATTCTTTTATATATATAGTCCTAATGCTTATGCCACCACTCTGTCAAAGTTGTGGTCAACCTCTCGGTCATTTATGGTCTAAATATGTTAAACTTGTACAAAAATACGCTCAAGAAGATGGAGCTAAAATTCGTGATCAAGCGATTTTAGTTGATGAAACTAAAGCATTAAATAAAAAAGGAAATACCCCCGAATTTCGTGCTTTAGATACTCTTTCCAAAGAAGATGGATTAAATGTTGAACGGTATTGTTGTCGATTCGCTTTCTTATGTAATCATGATATTAGTTCCGTTATTCATTAATTTAATACATTAAAATTCTATTACTTCACTTTGTTCACATGCGTTACTTAGTATAAAATTAACAATATTCATCTTAATAATATAAAAATATTCTAATTCTTTAATCTATCATTCATTATTATGTCTAATCTTCTTGCATTATTTGCACTTCCTATCACTGGTTTCGGATTCTTGGCATTTTTAACCATCTCTAAAAATCGCGCCCGCTCCTTTCATTATGAACAACAAACTCGTGATCAGTTAGCAGATCAAGGTCGTTCCGCCGAAGTTGAGCTATATGTTAAACCTATACATGAATGGAGACAAGCTGGATGGATTACTCACCTTAGTATGCCACCAAATCCCCATGTAGGATGGGTCGATAAAAACCTTTCCAAATAAATTTATTAAAAATAATTGATTATATCTTATTAATTTACATATAGTTTCATCACCCCACAATGTTCAAAAAATTATATCCCTTGAGACTTTCATATACTCATTTTTTTAAACCCTCTTTTTTCACTGTCTTAAATATTAGACCTTTTTCAAATATACGTTATACTCAAAGTCATGAATGGATACAACAATTTGATAATTTTCACTTTACAATCGGTATTACTCACCATGCTCAAGACAAATTAGGAGATATTGCATACGTTGATTTACCTGTTGTTGATCACAATACTACTGTCGAAAAAGGTGAAGAAATTTGTGCCATCGAATCTACTAAGACCTGTGCTGATGTAGCTATTCCCATGGATGGTATTATTGAAGCTGTAAATACCAAACTGGAGGATTCACCAGAATTAATTAATCATGATCCTGAAGGTGAAGGTTGGTTATTCAAAATCAAAACTAATGATGATAAGGATTTTAATAAATTTATGGACAATCAAAAATATCAAGAATATTTGAAAGATTTACAATACTAAATAAATAAATATATATAAATATAATAACTTTGAAAAAACAAAGTTATTATCTAAACAAGGAAATTTTTCATCTGATATCACTCTCCAATATCTTCTTTACAATAATAATTATTATTAACATAATTTATACAATTTTCACATAACCTTTCATTACATTTAATACATACAAATACATCATTTCTTTCATCATCGTAACCAATAAAAGAATTACATGATGTGCAATATTCAAAACAATCTCTAATTTTGAAACATTCTTTTTCTGCTTCTTCTTTAGAAATATTATTATCATCCATTAATTGATCACAAATATCACAGAATTCACCATCACATTCAAAATAACAATCATTACAAATGAAATCATAATGTTGTTTTCCATAATATATTTTTGTCTCTAAACTTTGACTTTGAAAACCACAAATAAAACAAGACATTTTTTTATAAAATACTCATCATTTTTTTTTTCATATATATATATACCTTCCAAACTTTAAATATTATATATATATATATGAATTTAACACGAATTAATAAAAAAAATAGTCGACAAATTCGATCACGTCATCGAAAAAAAACTAAACCTAAAATTTATGTGGATCATCTAAATTTACCTCAAAAAAGAGTTTGGTACAAGTTATGGTTACCTTGGTGGTAAATCATCTTACACGAAATCGCCACCTAAACGAATTGGGTTTTTTGACCAGAATTTTGGTTGACTCGCGTCATGTGAATCGTTTCGTGAACTCTTGGTCATTTTATAGACTACAAAGTTATATAGAATATAAATCCAAGGAGCTCGGAATATCATTTGAGAAAATTAATTCACATTATACGTCACTAGAATGTTCTTATTCTTTTCTATTACAGGGGACAGGGGGTCATTGGTAACCCTTTCGAACCTGACCCTAATATTTATTAGAAGCATTAACTAGTCAGGGAAGAGTCAAAATCCACTCTATTCAAGGATGTAGTTAATCTAAAATGAATAGGAAACCCCGTGCTTTAGCGCGGGGAGGATGTCATTATTTAATTCAAACAAAGTAGTAATATTTTTTGCTTTCAAACTTCTTAAATTATTTTACCCGCATAACGTGGGAATCTCGGTTTTTGACTTGAGGGAAAAATTTCATTAAAATTTACTTTTATAATCGTCATTATTGGAAATAGTGTCTTCGCTTGATCTAGTTCTGACCTGGTCAGATTATGATAAACACTAAATTCTGGATCGTATGGATATTTATCTGTATCACACCATTTGACCATTAAAGATTTTATTCTGTTATCTCGAGTCGGATCATACTTATAACCTATCACTTTTACATTTTCATCTAATACATCTTTTATTTTTCCCGTTTTTGAATCCAATTGACTCTTATATTTTAGTATTATTTTTGTCCTACCTGAAGTATATGTTGTCTTCGGCTTTCTTAACATTGTTCCTTCTCCTCCTTTCATTACTAGACATCTATGATAAATTTCAAGATGTTCCTTTGATCGACATTGAGTTTGGGGAATGGGGATGATAAAAGAGGATTGGAGAGAGGTATGAAGTATTTTCTGAACATGTTCAAAATTAAGCGGAGCTGAGTCAGGAATATCAAATACATTATACTTAATTTTAGTTAGCCACACTTTTTTCGGAGTTTGTTTTGACCTTACTATACTTAAAGCCTCCCCAAATTTCTTTCTTCCTACATATAATTCACCATCTAAAGTTATATTAGTTGGAAAATCTTCTAGAAATTCATCTGGAGCTTCTATTAATTTTCCATTTCTTGTCCTTAAATAAGGAAATTGCCATATCGCTCTCACTCCATCCAACTTTTCAGACATCCAATATCCTGTTGGATCATCTATAAGATAGATTTGTTTGTTCAGTGAATAATAAAAATCTGCTAACATAGGCGATATTTCATTATGTTTTGGTGATCTATTTTGACTATATAATTCAAATGCTGAATTTATATTTCGTTTTTGTATATTTAAAATTTTTTTAGGATTCAAATTTGGTTTACTTTCTTCTCTTGTTTTAGATATACATTTTTTTTTCCCTTTGGGTTTCATTACTTTTATACTTATTCCATTATTTTTTTTATTATCATTACTTTGATCTTTAGTGATGATAATTTTAATTGACATAATTATTATTAGAACTACTATTAATATTAAAATTTATGTAGTGAAAAATAAAGATCAATATTTTTATCAATATCTGTTTGATATCTTATTAAAAATATTTAGAAATAATCAAATTATTATATACTATCTTTTTATTCAATTTTTACCATATGACTCATTTTGAACCCATCAAGTATGAAGATTTAATTAAAAATATGGGCTTACCTACATTAGATGATGGAAAAAAAAATAAAAATGATGAGGATTATAAAAAAAAGATGACTTCAGTTGAAAAAAAGAAAATGATTAATGATATTGATAAATTGGATGCCAAAGATCACATTAGTATTCTCAAGATTATTAAGAATCATACATCCAAAAAAATATATACTCTCAATAATTATGGTTGTTATATTGATCTCAATGATCTCACTAATAAATGTTTACATGAACTTCGTTATTTTGTCGATTTGTGTTTAGATAATGAAAAAAGAGATAGGGAAAAAGAACATGTTTATCAAGAATGTATGGAGCAAAAACAAAAACACGAAGAACAATTTAAAAATAACAAATTGAAATTAGGAAGAAAAATTAAACCCATCTCCGTTACTGCTGATTCTGACTCTGATGATCATTCTGATCATATTGATAATAAATCTGAAAATGATTCTATTTCAGGTGATCTTGAATCCGACGAAGAAGATATGATGGACCTTAATGATGGTTTAGAATTAGATTTGAATTTAGACAATACTACCATTAGTGATCTTTAGATAAAAGATAAATATTATATATTTAAATATTATATATTGAAATATCATATATATAATATTCATAAATGACTTCTCTTCAAGAACTCTATGGTGATAATCATCAAGGTGATATGAAACAATTTAATCAAAGTTATGTAGCTGATTTAGTAGCCTCTAATATTTCTGGCCAAAATTTTCATGAAGTTCGCCATGACTTTGGTGCTCTTTTTAAAAACGAACAACTTACTGATCAATGGTTTAATTATATTAAAACTAAAGTAGAAAATATGCAACCCAAATTCATTTTACTCAAAGTCACGGATATTAATACATTACCTTATCGAATAAATGAAAAAGCCATCACTTATCTTAAATTAATAGATCTAAATAGGAAAAAAATTTATTTATTATTTGTAACTCCATATATCTTAGATGTTTATTGATTTATATTCATTTATATTATTTTCAAATTAAATATATTTGAAAAAAATTGAGAATAAAATAAAATTATTTAATTTAAATTATACTATACAATCCAATTTTTATCATTACCTTTCTTTTAAATGGACCCTCTAAAATTAACCATTTCTAATGATCTTGATGATATACTTGAGAAAACCCTTAATCAAAGTCCTTCTAATTTAGCTTTACTTTTAAAATTCTTATATTATGATACTGTCCGCTTTAATGGTAAAGTTTGGTATCACTTTAAGGATCATCGATGGCAAATTTCTGATAATACACCTCTAGAAGATATTGTCAAAAATCATCTCATTAATAGGTATCTTGATTTAACTAATACTTATAATAATTTAGTCATCGAATATCAATCACTAATGGCACAAGAACAAGAAGGTAGTAAAAATATTATTCCTTATGAATTAACTATCAATGATTTAATATATAAATCTAAGTTGTGTTCTGATCTCTGTGTTATGCTCAATAATCACACCTTTATTCAGAAAATTTTAGCTGTTGGTGAACATGTCTTTCTCGAGAAAGATTTTGAATATACTATCGATCTACAACCACAATTATTAGGATTCAATAATGGAGTTTATGATCTAGATCAAAAGAAATTAAATATTGGTCATTCTAGCGATTTAATTTCGATGACTGTGGGATATGATTTTCAATACAATGACGGAACACCCAGTAAAATTCTCAACCAACTTAATCTATTTTTCAATAATAAATCACAGATCTCTAAAGATTTCCTGACCCAAATTCGAAAAATGTTACATGGTAACCAACGTTATCCCGTTATTCAGGTTTATGGTCTTGATAATGCTGGTATTGAATTCTTCGAAACTCTTTTATCAAAATGTTTAGGTGATTATCTTGGTCGTCTACCTATCAGTCTATTAAGTAAAAAGAAATTTAGTTATAAAGAAACCAATTCGGAATTAGTCGATAATTGTAAAAAAAGAATTTGTCTCATGAGTCAAGGTTTCGAAACCATCAGTAATGAAGATTTTAATCTTGATATGATGGACAAATTATTAGTTGAAAATAGCTTACATATCCGCAAAGCTTATGACAAATTAAATGATTATCATCCACAGTTTGGTTTAGTTGTCCTTTCTGACTTGAAAGAAGTTGAACCTCAACCAGGAATGCTAACTTTTGAAGGATGTAAATTAGGAGATCAAATAGAAATATGTGATAGTGGTGTTGAAATCATGAAGCTCTTAATGACCTAAATTTTTTTATTATTTAATAAATAACTAAATACACTAAACTTTTTACAATCTAATTTATTAATTTATTTTTATCAATTAATAAATGAGTAATTCTTCTTCTTCCACTAACTAACTATGACTGTTTTAGCTTCCTGTTTTTCTGAATCTTGATATTCTTGAAATACTTTGTATAGAGGTTTATACCGGGCTATTTCTGGTGGAAATTTTAATTTATTAAAACATGCCTGATGGTTCTTATTCCATACCCTCATTACTACATTATAATTTTTTGGACTTACACTTAAGCCTATCAGATGTTCACTATTATCACTTAAAGTTTCCCCTATTAAATATAAACTTATCTTTAACCATTCGCGATCTGCCACTTTTTTAGGAAATTTGAAAAGCCAAGAACCACCTTTTATATTCTCTGGTACTTCCCAAATTGGTGGATGTCCTTTTCTCATTAAAAATATAAATGTATTGGAGATACTTGGAAGATTATTATATAGCCTCCAGAAATCTTCTATAGTACTAAATTCCCATATGTATTTGTATGATTCCAATGACCAATCTGATTTACCATCATGATACCAAAGTACCCAAGTATGTTCTAAAGGATGTTGTTTTGAATGTGAAGATAATTCAGATGGTATAGATTTTCTATGGGATTTATTTTCATAAAATTTATCTTTAGATATTCTTTGGTGCGGACTTTTTTCTACATTCCCTCCTAATTTGCATATTTTTGATACTCTTTTACCTTTCCCATTACTCTTACTCTTTCCTTTAGTTTTACATTGTTGTGTTGTATTTGGTTTAGAAGGTCTAGGAGTGATCGGTTTAGGTGGATTTGGTTCACTAGGATTAGAGGAATCCGATTTAGTGGTTAAAGATAGAGTGGTTTTTTGTAGCTCAGACATTATTATACTTAGTTACTTATATTCTTATTATTATTTAATTTCAATTCAAAAAAATTTTTGCTTAATGTATATTACGTACCTTGCGTAGCTTTTTATATAAGATGAGCACTATTTATACAATCAGACAATATGAAACTAATAATTTGAAGAAACCCCTAAAAGAATATATTTTTGTTGGAGATATTTTAGATAATAAAACTCTCAAAGGACTTAATAATAATAATTTAAGACCCGATGATGTACCTATTCTCAAAAAATACGGTGTTAAAACTATTACAGGTATAACTCAAATTTATATTACTGACTTTCTAATCAACTACTATGATTCTTGGTCAGAAGTCTACCTCAAAATATTAAAGGGTACCAAAATTGGTTCTGGTATTGGCCAGGGACGGCAACTTTATTTATGGGTGGAGGATTATCCTTTATTAACCCACCGATTTTTTAATCGAGAAACTTTAGAAACTGTCAATCTTCCTACAACTACACCTTGGAAAATAAAGACTAGCGGTAAAAATTGGATGTTCGGTGATGATTATTTTAAATTGAATGTTATCAATCAATTAGAATACAGATTAAACCATACTTTAGAAAAAAATGTCAAAGTTATTAATTTCATTACACAAGATAAATTAAATCAAATATTTTATAATACCAATAACTTTGACGATATTCTTAAAATTTGTTTTCCTCCTATTTTAGCTGATAAATACCCTTCAACTGGACAATCCTTAAAACGAGAGAATGACTTGGAGTTGAATAGATTATTTTTTCGGAAAGAATTTGATTTTGATAAAAAAATTAACCTAGGCGACTTAAAAATTAAACAATCTAAAATTCTTGTTAACCATGATTTAGCTCCTCGAATTGGTAAAATCAAAGAACGATTTATTAATTTAGAAACTATTTTTAATCTTTATACTTTGGAAGATTCTGGTCCCATTTTTATGAAATTAAGAAAAGATGATACGTCTATTGCTAAATTTTCTAGAGATTTAAATAGAAAAAACGAAATTATGATTGAGGTAACGGCTAATCGTGCTGAATTCTTAAATTCTGAAATAATTAAAAAATGGTCAAATCCTAATAATATACCTAAAGGTCTTTTGATCAAAAAAATTATAGGTGATCATAATAAAAAAAATTCTAAAACAAATGAAAAAGCAGGAGGTCTGGTTGAATATTTAATTTATGATGTTGGTCTAGTCGAAATTAACTTTAACTTTATTAATCCTATTAAAAAAGAAAATGGTATTGCTAAAGATATTGCTATCGAAATTATTTCTGACGAATTAAAATATTTTAATCGCTTTCTTAAAGATATTAATAAATTGGACTATCAAATTACTGGTTTTGAAAATAATAAAATTGCTCTTGCTGACCTTGACTTTTTTTCTCTCCCCCCTAATTTAACTAATACACGTTTCGCTCCTGGAGGTTTAAGGAGTCAAATTCTATTTCAGACCGATCGACGTATGATAAATTTTGGTCATTTAAATATGTTAATGGCGTGTTTTCGTCAATTATTAATTCCATTTGGTAATTGGGAAATTTTTGCTGGCAACAAGATTCAACTTGAAGATTTCAAAAATATTAAAAGGGCTTATTTTCATTATATTTTAACTAATAATAACCCTAATCCTAATGATTTAGATAAATTAAATGGTCCTATTTATTATCTTGGATTATTAGGTGATTTGCGTATTATCACGAATGTGACGAATACTAAAAAAATCAATCTAATCACAAAATATCAAAATCTTTTTGGATTCAAAACTAATGAGATTACTACAGATGACCTCACCCAATATCTTAATCTCCTTAAACCCACTTCTTCTCTTTATACACCTGATGAATTCAAAGAAGGAGGGCCAGGTGTGATGGTTAGTTTGGGAATAGCTCAAGAAGGGTATACATTAAAGATTCATGATGCTAGTTCAATGTTTGAGATTGAAACGATAGAAGAATTGATGAATTCGGTAGTTAATTTTTATTTCCAACTAAAAACTAATAGAAAACTAAAACAATCTATTTATAATTGTTCTACTGTCGAAAAAAATTTAGTCACCAAAGATTCTAATCCTGAAGCACTACAAATTGTTGAAGAACTTCCCTATGCCGATCCTACTGATAATGGTATCGTTGATCTTAATCAAGGAGTTAATTTAGGTCTTTTAGATGACCTAGCTGATGATGATCTGGATGTTTATGGTTGGGCTGATCAGGAAGAAGCTCTGGATGTTGATCAGGCTGAGAGAGAAATTGAGACAAAGGGTACTGATGACATTGTTGATTTTGATCTCGATATTGATGAACCTATTCCCAAAAAAGACCTAAAAACTCCTTTGGCTTACTTAAAAGAAATTAGTATTTTATTTAAGAAAAGATATGCTCGTTATGGATGTCCTGGAGATTCTAAACCAGTGGTAATAACATTATCAGAATATTGGAAAAACTATAGAAAAATAAAGATGAAAATAAAAACTTGGTATGATTTATTAAGTAAAGCTGATCAAGAAAAATTTCCTCATGATGGTCAAAAAGATGACAAATCTGATAAAAAAGCTTTGGGAGTTTCAGTTAATTCTAGAGAAGAAAGTTTAGAACATATACAGAAGCAATTAAAATTTTTGAAAAATAGTATTCAAAAAATCACATTTGAAAAAGCCGGTCATCAACTTTCCGATTTCTCTGATCTTGATAATATTATTGAAAGATTCATTAAAGGTTTCCAAATTAAAATTCCTTTGGATATGGATTATCGTAATTATTCTGATTTTAAATTCTTTTTTTGTCCTTTTCAATGGTGTCCTGCATGTCGTGAACCTAAAGTTGGTTCTGATATTAATAAAAAAGCTTGCCAAAATTGCTATTCTAATGTTATCACCAATCCTAAAAAAAGTTATGTTTGGTTCCCTAATGCTAAGGAATTCGCTCATCTTAGATGTTTACCTTGTTGCTATGTCAAACCGCCTGATAAAAAAACTAGTGATTGCATCTATAGTCATCCTTCTCGTAAAATTGTTAAAAGCACTGATGTTCTACAGAAAATCGGAGCCAATGTCGATTATATCATGCGAGGTGAAACCTTACCTGAAGGTAGATTTGGTTTCTTGGATATTGATGGTAACATGGGTCCATTAAATGATAAATTTAATAATGGTTTAGAATTTAAAAGTATCAAAAATAATCAACCCATCTATGTTCGCCAAGGAGTCCGAAAAAATCCTATATCTAATAACGCTTTTTTAGAAGCTATTTTATTATATACTACCATTGAACAAGCTGATAAATTGCGAGATTATTTAATTAAAACCTTGAGTGAATCCATTTTTTCTACCCTCAATCGTGGTATCATTTTTAGTATTTTTAAAACTGAAACTGGATCACTCTCTGATGCACTCATTAATTTTAAAGATTACCTCCGAAACGAATATCTTAATGAAGATTTCCTTTGGGATTTCTTAAGTAGACCTGGTGTCCTCAAGGAAGAAGGTTTAAATCTTTTGATTATTCAGAGAAGCGGAGAAGGAAAATATCAACTCATCTGTCCCAATTTTTTACCTTTTCAGAAATATTATCACGATGACCGACCCATCGCTCTCTTATTTAAACTTTCCAATAATCTTTATCAACCCATAACTCAAATTAGTCAAATTCCACGTTTTGATGATCAACCCTTACAAACTGAAATTGTTAGTGATAATTTAATGAGCACTGCCAAAAATCCTCCCATTTACTTTTTAATTCAAGAAGCTCTGAAAAATTGTATTGAAGATCGAGTTGAATTCGCTTCTAGTATCACCCTCTCTCAACTCGAAGATCTTATTGGTCCCAATCGTAAAATTGATGATGATAATATCGTCAAATTATATTTAGACCCTTATTTCCAAATTACCTATGTCTTCCTCAAATCTACTTTTCGTATGCCTATAAAACCTATACCACTCACACAAAAAATCATTGATAAAGGTTATGAACTTATTCTAGATGGTGTAGATGATGGTTTAAAGTTAAATTATGAACAAACACTTAAAATGTTCGAAAAAATTAATAAATTAAGTGGTTCGACCCGATCCGAAATTAAAAATCTCATCGCTTCTGATAATGACCTTTTAATTGGTATACGTCTCCAAAATAATTTAGTCATCCCTTTTAAACCACGAAAATTAACTACTACCGAAAAAAAGAACCTTCTAATCGGTAGATTTCCCATCATTTCAGAAGTAATGCCTTATAAGGTGGATTCCATAATTAACAAACAAAATGAAACAAATGAATTAAATGATCGCATCTTATACGTTAATCAAGTTCTCTTTCAGAAAGAAGCTTATCAACGGTTACGTTATCAATTAGGTAAATATTTAGTTAATGATAAAACCGGTATTAAAAAAGCTGAAGATATAGAGAAAATATTAAAAAGTGAGCTAATTCCTACAGCCGAAAAAAGAAAAAAATTAGAAAATATCGTTAATACCATCGTCAAACAAATTGCCAAACTCAGAACTCTCACTCAGAATATCCTCCGTACTTATTATTTACCTCAAATCAGAACACTCTGTTCCAATAATAAAGATTTTGACCCTCACTGTACTGACAATGGTAAAGTTATATTACCCTCTATCATTCGCTTACCCAATAATATAGAAATTGATAATAGTTATGAAAGAAATGTTACCCTAATTGTAGATGAACTTTTACGAAATAATGTTAAACGTAATGAATTATTAAAAGGCAAAGTCAGTATTTATGTATCTACTGAACGTCAGGTAAATAATCCAGATAAAGAAGTATTATTAATTCATGATGTAGATAAGAAAATTGATCAACACTTTTCTTCCGAAAGAAAAGCTATCAAAAAATATGAAAAACACTACTTCTTAAATAAATCTGAAATTTATCGTAGAGGTATCAAAATTTTTCTTTATACACTCGATGAACCTTGGTACAAATTTATTTCTGAAAATTTTATTCATAATAGCCGAAATATTTATACTATGCTTGATCGAGCTTTAAATACCAATATCGTCGAAGAATTAGTTGATACTTTCTTAAATGAAAAAATTGGTGGTTGGAAACTCTGGCTCACTCAACTCAAAAATATTAGTCCCGCTGATTATGATACAATTAACACCAAAGATCAATTTATCGAAAAAATCAAATATGGTAAACCTCTCCTCACTAATATTCACTTAGCCATTTTGTCCAAAGCATTTGATGTCAAATTCATTATTTTAGATAAAAATAAAGTCAAAAACTTCTTTTGTCTCGGTAATACCATGGTCTTTTCCGATAAATTCCTTATCATTTATCGAGATGGAGAAGATGATTATCTGGTCGGTAAAACTGAATATCCTGATGATCTTTCTATTGAAACTAGTGTTGATTACCTTTTTGAAGCTTCTGAAATACCCAAAAAACTTAAAGAAATTTGGCTCAAATCTTGTGGTGATACCGATAATCAAAAGAAAAGTTTAGATAAAATAGAAAGTTTGATAACTGTTAAGCTAATTTCTCCCGAAATACTTGATGAAGACACTATTTTACCCGACGAAATTCTTGATGAAGATCTTATTCTTCCTGACGATCAAAGTATGATTAAAAATATGGTTGATATCGAACAAACTAATAATACCGACACACAAAAGAAAAAACCTAAAGTTAACCTCAAAAAACCTACTCCTAAACCTAAGATTAATCTTAAAAAACCAACTCCCAAAAAACCTAAAATTAACCTCAAAAAACCTACTCCCAAAAAACCCAAAATCAATCTTAAAAAACCTTCTCCTAAAATTTCACCTAAAAAAACTAAAATTATCCCAAAAAAAAATAATAGTCCCACTACAAAGAAAAAACCTTTAACACCAAGAAAAAAACCTAAAATTGCTATAAAGAAAAAATAATTTTCATGCAAAAATTTTATAACTTTGTTTTTCAAAGCTATAAAATATAATTCATATTTCGAATAAAATAGATTATAAAAAAATCTATTTAAAAAATATTCTACAAAAAATATTCAAAGTTATTATTTGTTTTTTCAAAGTTATTATTCATATTTTGAATTAAATAGATTACTAATCTATTTTTACACCTTTGACGATTTAAAACGCCGACTCTAGTCTTTATATTGTTTTAAGTATTTAGTCGCAAATCTGACATTGACTTAATTTCGGTTAAGAGTACCCATTGTCGATCAGTTGTTTTTACTAGTCCTTAGATGGACGAACTTTAGTCGACGAGAAATGCTTACTATATATTTTTTAGTATATAGTCGGCGTTTTAAATCGTCAAAGGTGTAAAAATATTCTAAAAATAATCTTATTATTATTTTTACTTTGTTATTTATTCCAAGTACTTCTTTTTAGATTATTTTAAGTTATTAATCTGCATCATAATAATTTAATATACATTATAACTTTTATTTTTCTAAAGTTATAATTTTTTTCTCTAAGATTCCCTCCTTAATTATATTTATATCCTCTATCCTCATATTTTCTTTTCCTTGATTTACATATATCTGATGATATTCCTTGTCCTGTCATCAATAGTTGTAGACCTTTACTAGGTACATGAAATATTTTTTCTTCTACCAACTGAGATGAATCTATTCCACATATTGTTTTAGGATGGTATCTTTCAATATGAAAAGATACACAACTTGGACTATCTGTTGTCTCTGCTAATACCGATTGTAATGATCTTCCTTCTTGGGGTTTAATATATACCATTTGTACTTTGTAATTATTCCAATTATATGTTTTACTTTCCTTAATTAAGTCATGAAACATTTCATGATCTCCGAATTCGTCAATATGTTTATCTTCAATTTTATTACCCGTTTTATCGAAACTTACCACTCTATCATTGCCATCTCGTTGAGTTGATTTTACGAAATTAAGTTTTGAATTTGATTCCACATCATTGCAATATTGATCAAACTCGTCTTTTGAATTATGTGCTGTCAAAATATCTATATCATTCGGCTCCCAACCATTATCACCTGTAAATTGTTTTAAAGCATAAGACCCTCCAATTACAGATTTAGTCCAATCTAGATGTTTATATAATGGTTTAGCGGGATCATCTACAGGGAAACCCCGGTTATTAATTCTAGGAATAAAATGTGTGGCTAAATATTTGAACATTATTTTATATGTTTTTTTTTATAAATTATTTATAATCTATTTTATTCTAATTAAATTTTTTTATATTCATTTTATTCTAAAATTTTTTTTCTATTTTGGTAAAATTATTTTATCATTTTTATTCAAAGCTTTATATTTTTCTAAGTCTTTTTGGGATCTATACATCTAGAACTAAGTCTGTACCTAGAACTAAATATTTTCTTCGCATTTCTACTCCTTTTTCTAACAAATCTGGGTCGTATAATGTTATTATATTATGATATACTTTTCCTTTATGAGTTAAACTAGGTGGATCAAAAATGGGTTGCCCGGTGGTAGTACTAACTTTGAAAGCATAATTAATTTTTCTTATAGTTTTTCGACCAATAGCGAAACTTTCTCGTTTGATTCTTTTTTCATATTCTTTATCTTCTTGATCTTTATCAATATCAGGATAATAAGAATAAGTACCTAATTCTGGTGGTATTTGAAGACATTCAAGACTAGTGTCGGATTGTGAATTTTGAAGATAATTTAATCCACAGTCAACCGCTGATTCTTTCAGCAATTTTATAAATTGTTGATTTATTATTCCTTTTTGTACTGCTATTTCATGTACATATTCATCAGTTGACATCATTTCTTTGGGTGATTCTAATTGACCCATAATATCTTTTTGTTGGGACTCTGTCAATGTCATTTGATAGGAATATACATGAACACGTTGTTCATCTAAAGGTAAAAAGCGATGAGAACCAAAACGAACAGCTCTTCCAATGACTTGTTCATTGCGTACTAAATTCCAATATGGTTCCATAATATGCACTTGAGTAGTTCGTTTAAAATCTAATCCTTCTGAGCTGGCTGCCGTGCCCATCACAACTTTAATATATTCCCCATGAGCATTTTCAGGATGCTTGAACATCTGTAAAAGACGTTTTCGTTGAATTGGATCTTCATCACCCGAAATCACACCAAAACGTAAACGTGCTCCTGCTTTTTTCAATTGACTGAAGTTTTGAATATTTGATAAGTCAATCTTTTGATAACCATTAAATTTCAAAACTAACCCCATTATTCTTACTCCTTCCAATATCCTAAATTCTGTATAAATATATACTAAACCTTGTGATCCTGGGGCTGATCGTATATTATTTAAAATAGCCAACATCTTCGGACTATAAATCTTTAACTTCTCATCCGAAAATATTTCCTTACCCCGACCTTCCAATTGATCTACTACCATTGATAACATCTTAGCATAAGTATCCTTACGTTGTTGAATTGTAAGGGTCTTTTTGAGTGAAGTTTCGGAGTCTGTTTCTTTTTTGGAGGTGGGTAATCGTTCATCTGGTGAATAAACTTCATCTAATACATCTACCAATTTCTGAGAATCCATTTTATCTTGTTTAAATTTTTCATATAGATAGAAATCTCGACCTGAAATTGGTTTCGGTCTCATCATATCCTCCGGAAAAGTAAAATTACATACCATCCTCGAATAAGTTCTAAAACTTGAACCCACTGGAGTCTTTATAATCGAATTATTATCATCTGCTCGTTTTGTTTTCGGTTCTTTTTTTGTTTCAGCATAACGCTCCGACAAATAGTTTTGATATTGATGATCTGACATTGGAATCTTTATTACTGGGTGAATCTCTTTTGACGGATTCCCTGATTCTTCTGATACTTCATAATTACCCGCATAATACGATACTAACCCTGTTATTCTACGTTTGAATTGTTCACGATTATTTACTGAACGATCAGATAAGTTTACGAAATGATCATTAAATGCTTCTTCTTCTTCTGGAAAAAGTGTATGACCTGAAACAAATTTACCACGTAAAACATTAAATAAAATTGCTAGTTCATAAGGATTATTAAGTAATGGAGTACCAGAAAGGAATAACATTTTACAATTCTGAACCTTTTCCATCAAAAAATAATATATCTTACGACTTATATTATAATCCTTTGTCTGTCTTGAAATAAAATGATGTTCCTCGTCCACTATTATTAATCTATCCTCCAACATATTTGATTCTGGATTTAAAAGTTCCTTCAGTTTATTAAGTAACCCTGCCTCATTATAAGTAAGTATATCATAATAAAATTTAATGACTTTGTTGGAAGCCTGTTCCTTCGACTTTTTTTCACTTTCATTGCTGAGTTGAAAATAATTAGGAATTCTAATTCCTTCTATTCCCCAGTTGTATAACTCTTCCATAAAATTATTTCTTAGCGCCCCCGGAAGTAATACCAATATCTTTTTCTTATCTCTTATAAATTTATTTGATAATTCTATCGCCGTTCGTGTCTTCCCCGATCCTAAACCATGAAATGCTAATGTACCTCGATAAGGTGTTTTAGGACCTAAATAATCTTTTATAAGACTTTGATATTTGAACATACTGCGAGGATTTTCTGGATTAGTAAGATTAATTCCTGTGGCTGATAAACGATATTTTGATGAATAACGGTTTGATATGTAATCACGAAATTTCGGTGAATTTGGTATTGTCCACTTTTCTCCTCGAAATAATACATTCACTGGATCTTTACGCCAATTAAACGACTCATAACTATTCTTATATTGAGATTTAGTAATAGCACCACTAGGTGAGCTAAGTTTTTGATCCTTCTTATATTGAATCAAACGTTTACATTTATCCTCTTTAGTACCTTTAGTAGACAGATCTAATTTAATAATTAATGGATTCAAATGTTTTTGTAATTGCCAACCGTTTTGACAATATTTTTTAACATCTTCTAACTTCATTAAATTAAAATTATCAGGAGTTGCCAACGCTATTCCCTCACTATCAAACAATATTCTTTTTGACTTCGGTCCTAATTTTCTTGGTCCTTCTACTAACTTTTCATCTAATTCTAATCTCCCTTTCTTTGGTTTGAGAGTTATTTTTGGCTTAGCCACTGGCTTTTTTAGAGAAATTTTGGGTTTAGGACTAACTTTTTTCGGGGTTATTTTAGGTTTGGGAGTAACCTTGGGTTTAACTTTGGTCGAATCTGACATTTTAATAAATCTTATTTAATTCTCAAATATAGTATTAATTGAGAATTATTTACCGATATTCTTTAATATTTGTTAGTTTTAGAAATCAAAATTTTATATTAAATTTTTTATTAACTACTGATTCTTTCTTATTTTCATCCCCTTTTCTTACTAATTTTCTACATTCCTTTTAATCATGATAATTTTGATGCCGACTTAGACTTGTTATTTCAAATACTAGATAATGATCTTTCCCTCTGAAATTATAAGGATTTCCATTAGGTGTCACAAATTCTATATGAAGTCTATCTAGCTCCCCCTTTGGTGGATTAAAGTATTTACGAAGAGATTCACTATTCCATTGGAACATGGCTTCATCGAGTGTAAAACTATTCATACTAACATCAAAAGGAATGACACAAAAAGCATCTTGAACTGAGTCTAGATTCGAATCCACTCTTTCTAAATCCATTATTCGCAATATTAAATAACGATGAGGCATCAAATTAAAACAATAGTCTCCTCTATATCTTGTTTTTCCCCTATAGTTTTTACATTTAAAACCTATTAAATCACCTATAGACCAAGATAATGATTGATTACCACTAAGACTTTTATTACATTCAGATTCTTTTGGTTTCTTAAATAATATATTAAATATTCCTGAACCCGATACCTGTTCTATCTCGAATATTTTTGTATGCTTATTTACCCTTATTTCATACTGATTTGCCGGATCTATATCATTCATCCCCTCCTCCAAAAGTGAAGCTATTGTAATTTTAGTAGGATCGTCTGATGTCGCTAAATAATTACCAATTGGTAGTTTTACTGTATGATAAGTATCGTTGGCAATTTGAAAATCATCATCTTGAAAGTAAAAACGATTATTATATTCATTCACCACATAATCAGAATTTGGTATATCTGCTGTCTCTAATTCCATTCTTGTTACATCTCTATAAGTTTTATTTAAACGATACGTATATTTATTCGGTTCTTCATCTGGTAATCGTGTTCTACTATCTACATGAAGTATTGCCGTATTCTTATAGCTTAAAGTTGCTTTTCCATCCATATTATGATCATAAATACTAGATTGAACTGGATCATCTTTGGTAAATTGACGATAAGCTTGAGGATCTTTGACAAATCTAGTAAAAGGTGCGTTAGGAAAAGACATTATTAATTTAGGATTTAATTCACTATATATAATTATAAGATTCTTTTTATGTACTTATTATCCTATTTATTTTTTTCCAAAATCTAAATTATTTATACCAAAGTTTTCAAACTATTACAAAGTTTTTTGGTTTTTTTATATCAAGTTTATTCTCATATTTCTATTCAAAAATTATTATGATTTTATTTATATATAAACATCTTTATTTTTTCTTTTATATGTCATTAACACTTTCTCCTTTAGATGGTCGATATCAGGATAAACTTGGTATGAAAGAATTGCGATCTTTTTGTAGTGAATATGCATTAAATAAATATCGCTTACGTGTTGAAGTAGAATGGTTAAAACTTTTGGCTGATTGTCAATTAATTAAAGAATTGGAACCTTTCAATATCTTTCAAATTCAAGACTTAAACCAATTAATCCTAGATTTCGATCTAGATGAAGCTAATAAACTCAAAGATATTGAAAAAACTATCAAACATGACGTAAAAGCAGTTGAATACTATCTTCGAGAAAAACTTAAAAATAAAATTTTATCTGATAATCTCCACACATCTGATCATCAAGGAATCTGGTATGGTCATAATTTAACTGTACTTGAATTCATCCATTTTGGTTGTACCTCAGAAGATATTAATAATTTAGCTTATGCTCTCATGTTAAGAGATTGTCGAAATATCTCTATTGGTTTTGACGTACGAAATATTACTGAGAGTTTACGAAAAATGGCTAAGAAATATGCACAAGTAAGTATGGTTAGTCGAACTCATGGTCAATTTGCTAGCGGAACTACTTTAGGTAAAGAACTTATGGTCTTTGTCAAACGTCTAGAAGGGGCCTTGGTTGATTTCTTTAAAGTTCAAATTAAAGGAAAAATTAATGGTGCTGTGGGTAATTATAATGCTCATTTGGTGGCTTATCCAGATGTTTGTTGGTTGGATCTTTCTAAACAAATGATCCAGGAACGTCTTAATTTAGGGCCTGATAGTTTATTAGAAATAACCACTCAAATTGAATCCCATGATTATTTAGCCACCTATTTTCATGCTCTCATTCGAATTAATACTATTCTTATTGACCTCTCGAGAGATATTTGGGGTTATATTTCTTTGGGTTACTTCCAATTACATATTGGTAGCGTTGAAGAAGTAGGTTCCTCAACCATGCCTCATAAAGTTAATCCGATAGATTTTGAAAACGCAGAAGGTAATTTAGGTTTGGCAAATGCTCTTTTAGAACATATGGCACGTAAATTACCTATCTCCCGCTGGCAAAGAGATTTAACTGATTCTACCGTAATGCGTAATATTGGAGTTGGTATCGGTCATGGAGTCGTGGCTTATCAAAGTATATTGCAAGGTTTGAAAAAACTTATTGTTTCTCATCAAGCTATCAATCGAGATCTCGACCAAGCATGGGTATTACTTGCTGAACCTATTCAAACTATGATGAGAAAATATGGTCTAGTAGGAGGGTATGAAAGAATGAAGCAAGTTTTTCGAGGAGGACAAGAGGTAAAACGGGAACAAGTTTGGGAGTTAATTGACAATTTAGAAGAATTACCATCAGAAATAAAAAAGAACCTAAAAATGTTGACTCCTGCTAATTATATAGGAATGGCTGATTCATTTTAGAATTAATTAAAAAATATAAAATAAATATTATATTTTATATTTTTATTTGTTTTTTAAATTTTTATAAGATATAAATTTGAATTATGAGTTAAATAATATAAATGGGATTAAAATATTTTGCTATACCTATATTTATTTTATTATTACTTTGAATGTAACAAAGTAATAATTATTATTTTATTATTTTATTATTTTATTTAATTATTTATTATATTTTATTATTTATTA
>Ga0209943_1000202_pt1 | contig 41071 bp, 30 predicted proteins | sample SalPonR1_B_D2_MG_FD_185698 | JGI IMG/M metagenome (GOLD analysis project Ga0209943, IMG submission 185698) | Salt pond soil microbial communities from South San Francisco under conditions of wetland restoration - Salt Pond MetaG R1_B_D2_MG... ... | reverse complement strand
TGCATCGGGCTGAGCCGCGCCCTCGGTGCCCGAGCCCGCACCGGCGCGCGTATCGGCCAGCGCCCGGTTGAGCATGGAAAACAGGAAATCGTGCACCAGCCGACCGTCGCGGAACCGTACTTCAGTCTTCTGCGGGTGCACGTTGACGTCGACCCGGGCCGGGTCGATGGCCAGCATCAGTACGTAGGCCGGATGGCGCCCGGAATACAGCACGTCGGAATAGGCCTGGCGGATGGCGTGCGTGACCAACCGGTCGCGCACCAGCCGGCCGTTGACGAAGAAGTACTGCATGTCGGCCTGCGAGCGCGAGAACGCCGGGCGCGCGATCCAGCCGTGCAGCCTCAACCCGCTGTGTTCTGTGTCTATAGTCAGCGCCGAATCGACGAAATCGCCGCCGCAGACCCGTTCCACGCGGGCCAATCGTGCATCGTCGTCGGCGGCACCGGGCAGGTTGCGGCTGGCCTTGCCGTTGTGCTTGAGCTCGAAGGCCACGTCCATGCGGGCCAGCGCCAGGCGCTTGACCAGTTCGTCGATGTGGTTGTACTCGGTGCGCTCGGTCTTGAGGAACTTGCGCCGGGCGGGGGTATTGAAGAACAGGTCGCGGACTTCGATGACCGTACCCGGCGGAGTGGCGAAGGGTTCGACCTCCCCGGCCCTGCCGCCGTCGCACTCGAGGCGCATGCCGGACTCGACGCCTTCAGGTCGCGAACCCAGCGAAAGGCGCGACACCGAGGCGATGCTGGCCAGCGCCTCGCCGCGAAAGCCCAGGCTGGCCACGGCTTCGAGATCTTCCAGCGAGGCGATCTTGCTGGTGGCGTGGGGCTTGAGCGCCAGTTCGATCTCGTCGGCCGGGATGCCGCCGCCGTCGTCGGTGATGCGAATCCGGCGCTCGCCGCCGCCGTCGATCTCGATCCGGATCCGGCTCGCGCCGGCGTCCAGGCTATTCTCGGCCAGTTCCTTGACCACAGAGGCCGGCCGCTCGATGACTTCGCCGGCGGCGATCTGGTTCACCAGGTGTGCGGGCAGACCGCGAATGGGCATTACCGATGCACCCTGGGCTCAGGCGACCGGTTCGTCGGGCAGCATCAGGCGCGCCACCGGCTCGCCGCCGATGATGTGGCTCTGGATGATTTCCTCGAGATCGTCCTCGTCGATGTAGGTGTACCAGACAGCGTCCGGGTAGACGACCAGCACCGGCCCCAGCTCGCACCGGTCCAGGCAGCCGGCGGTGTTGGCGCGCACGCCGCCCGGGCCGGTCAGGCCCAGTTCCTTGAGCCGCGCCTTGGCCCAGCCGCGCAGCTCGGGCGAGCCGCACTGCGCGCACGAGGGCCTGTCGGCGCCCTCGGCGCGCTGGTTGGTGCAGAAGAACAGGTGCCTTTCGTAATACACGTCATCTCCGCCAAATCATTGCCCGGGGAAACTGTAAACCAGGTTGACCGTGGACAGGTAGTCGGTCTTTTCGCGACCCGGCTCCACCTCGGTGTTGTGACGCACCAGGAAACCGGTCTTGAGCGCCAGCGCGTCGTTGATGGCGACGGTCAGCGCGGTTTCGTTCTCGAGAAAGGTATTGGAACTGCCGCTTTCGATCAGCGAACGGTTGGTCAACTCGGCGGTTTCCGAGATCTGGAGCCGATAGTCGGCGCCGCCGCGGGCGATCAGGTCGGTTTCGGTCTCGCCGGTATCGCGGATTTCAGAGTACCGCACACCCGGGCCGATTTCGACCGAAAGCGCCTGGCGCTCGGTGTCTATCAATCTGCGCCCGTAACCTATCGCCAGCGAGGTCTGGTATTCGAACGACGAGAATTCGTCGCGATCGTAACGGCCCACGCCGGTGATATAGCTGACGTCGGACAAGGTGTAATCGGTCTTGTTGTCGAATACGAGGCGCTCGGCCTCGAGATCACCGTCGGATTCCGACTTCAGGTACGAAAAGCGCGACGCGTTGGTCCAGCGCTCGCGCGTGTATTTGAGTTTTAATTCTGTATTGAGCGTCTCGGTATCGGTATTGCCGCGCGCGAACACCAAGCCGAGTTCGCCCGAGCCGGTCCATTCGGCCGATGCACTGCCGGCCGCGAACAGGCCGAGATAAACAGGCAGCAAGGCGCCGCCAAGGCGTGAAAGATTCATTCGTAATCGCTCCGTACGTTGATCGATAAAAGAAGGCACTAGTCGGCGTGCCCGGGCGTGACCGAACCGATGCCCGTCGAGCCGGAACCGGTTCACAGGGTTTCGATGCGGGATGGTAGCATTATGGGGTGGCAATGGCGTTTAGCTGTCCGCCGCAGTGCTCACCATCGATTCCGTATCGATCTGGCCCGTGACGATTTCGGGGTGTAGGACGCGTGGGCAGTTGCGCAGGACGCATCACCCACACCGGCAAATACCAAAGGCCAATTCCATGTCCAACAGCGCCGAAATCGCGACCGAAGCCGCAGCATCGAACGACGCACATGGCGGCGTCGCCGACAGCGATGCGCTGCGCGACCGCCTGGCCGAGCGGCTGTTGCGGGTACGCGCCGCAACCGAGGCCCTGATGGCGCCTCTTCGTCCGGAGGACCAGAACCTCCAGTCGATGCCCGAAGTGAGCCCGGCCAAGTGGCACAGGGCGCACACCACCTGGTTCTTCGAAACCTTCATCCTGGTGGCCATACAGCCGGACTACAAGCCGTTTCACCCGGCCTTCGAAGAGTTGTTCAATTCCTATTACAACGCGGTCGGACGCCAGCACCCCCGGCCGAGGCGCTCTCTGCTGTCGCGCCCCGACGTCGAGGAAGTCGGCCGGTATCGGCGACACGTGGACGCCGCGATGCAGGCGCTCATCGCCGACTGCGACGAGGCGTGTCTTTCGCGCGTCGCGCCGCTGATCGAACTCGGTCTGAACCATGAGCAGCAGCACCAGGAACTGATCCTGACCGATCTCAAGCACGCATTCTCGTTCAATCCGCTGGCGCCGCGTCTGGGCAGCGGCAGCGAGACCTCGGGAACAGCCCCTGACCCGGTCGCGTTTACAGAGTATGACGGCGGCATGGTTGAAATCGGCGCCGACGGGCATGGATTTTGCTTCGACAACGAAACGCCGCGTCACAAGGTCTGGCTTCCCGACGCTTTTGCGCTGGCCGACCGCCCGGTAAGCTGCGGCGACTTTCTCGACTTCATCGCCGACGGCGGCTATCGCGAACCGCTGCTGTGGCTCTCCGACGGCTGGGCCTGGGTGCAGGAAAACGGCATCGAGGCGCCGATGTACTGGCGTCAAACCGACGGCGAATGGCGCATCGTAACGCTCGACGGCCTGCGTGAAATCGACCCGGCCGAGACAATATGCCACCTCAGCTTCTATGAGGCCCAGGCGTTCGCGGAATGGTCGAGTGCCCGCCTGCCGACCGAGGCCGAATGGGAATCCGTTGCAGCCCGCCAGCCCTGCCGCGGCAATTTTGCCGGAACCGGGCGGTTTCATCCGACTGCGCCCGACAAGTCGGACGGCCGGCACCCGGTCGCAATGTTCGGCGACGTCTGGGAATGGACCGCGTCCGCCTACGGGCCCTACCCCGGTTTCAAGCCCGCCGCCGGCGCGATCGGCGAATACAACGGCAAGTTCATGGCCAACCAGATGGTACTGCGCGGCGGCAGTTGCGCGACACCCGACGGTCATGTCCGGGCCAGCTACCGAAACTTTTTCTACCCGGCCGATCGTTGGCAGTTCAGCGGCGTGCGCCTGGCAAAGGACATTGAATGAATCAGCAGGAAAAACTGCATTTCGCCGACGACGTCATCAAGGGTCTTTCGGCATCGCACCGCTCCATTCCGTGCAAGTATCTTTACGACGAACGCGGCTCGGAGCTGTTCGAAGGCATATGCGATACCGATGACTATTACGTCACGCGCGCCGATCTGGCGCTGCACGAGGCACACCGAGACGAGATCGCCGAGGCGATCGGTCCGAATGCGCACATCATCGAGTTCGGCTCGGGCGCCGGCATCAAGATTCGCATCATTCTCGACGCCACGCACCCGCGCGCCTACACCCCCATCGAAATCTCCGGCGAGGCGCTGGCGCAGTCGGTGACGGCATTGTCTGAGCAGTTCCCCACGCTCGACATCCGGCCGCTGCAGGCCGACTACACCAAGCCGGTTCCGGACGAAGCACTGACACTGAACCCGCCGGCACGCCATCGCGTGGTGTACTTTCCAGGCTCCACGATCAGCAACTTCACGCACACCGAGGCGCACGACTTTCTGACCCGAATGGCGCGCATCGCCGGCCCGGGCGGCGGCGTGTTGATCGGCGTGGACCTGGTCAAATCCGCCGCTCGCCTTGAGCGCGCCTACGATGACAGCGAGGGCGTGACCGCGGCATTCAACACCAACCTGTTGCGCCGGCTCGAAACCGACCTGGGTGCCAAGGTGGAGCGCGACGCATTCGAGCATCGGGCGATCTACAACGACGATCAGCAGCGTATCGAAATGCAGCTTGTCGCCACCCGGCCGACCGTTATCGAAATCGACGGCAAGCGCTTCGAGTTCGATACCGGCGAAAGCATCCATACCGAAAACAGCCACAAGTATTCGATCGAGGGCTTCCGCGAGCTGGTGAAAGGCACCAGCCTGCACCCGGTGAAGACCTGGACCGATCCCGAAGGACTGTTCAGCATGCATTACCTGGAAACGGATTAGCACGCTTTACGGTTTACGCATGCAAAACAGCGATTGTCCGACTCGAATCACACCGTCTTCGTTAAACTACGGCGCCATGAATACCCTCGACCGAATCGTTACGCAACTGGATCAGGCGCTACGCGTTTCGCTTGCCCCGGCCCCGGCCGCCGACCGCGCATCTCCCGGCGGCAAGCTGCCCGAAGCCAGCCTCGAGCACAACGAGCGCGAACATGCCGCCGGCCTGATGCGAATCAACCACACCGGCGAAGTCTGCGCCCAGGCACTGTACGCCGGCCAGGCGGTCACTGCCCGGTTACCGAAAGTCCGCGCCGAGATGGAAGAAGCAGCGCGCGAGGAAATCGACCACCTGCGCTGGTGCGCCGAGCGTCTCGACGCGCTCGGCAGTCACCCGAGCCGGCTCAACCCGATTTGGTACGCCGGCTCGTTTGCCATCGGCGCTGCGGCCGGCCTGACCGGCGATAAATGGAGCCTCGGCTTCGTGGAGGCCACCGAGCGCCAGGTCGAGGCCCATCTCGACTCGCACCTCGACAGTCTTCCCCAGGCCGATGAGCGCTCGCGGGCTGTCGTCTCGCAGATGAAGGAAGACGAAGCCCGCCATGCCGAGCTGGCCGCCCAGTCGGGTGCGGCAAGCCTGCCGAAGCCCGTCCAGGGGGCGATGGCGCTTACCGCCGGATTGATGAAATGGGTTGCTTATCGGATTTGATGGTTTTGGCCAGCGGGCCGAAATCGTGCATCTTGCCGGCTCTCGCCGCTCGCCGATAATGGCCGCCAGGCCGCGGCCGGTGGCGTTTCAGGGTCAACTTCAACAACCATTTCGCCTCGCGAAATGGTTGTTGAAGTGGAATTGGAAGTGGAGGTTGATTTTGAAATCGAAAGCAATCCCCAGTGGGCACGGCTGCAGCCCGGGCTGCCAATCTTCTGAAATAACTACAAATTCCTGCCGTAAAACAACTCCTGCATCTCCTTGCGCAGGCGCCGGTCGATTTTGCGCCGCTGGGACACCGGCAGGTCGGCGGCGTTGAGGCCGAACAAGTAGTTGTCGAGATCGAATTCCTTCAGACACATCTTCGTATGGAACAGATTTTCCTGGTAGACATTGACGTCGATCATCTGGTAGGCGTTGCGGGTGTCGCGACTCAAGTAGTCCTGGATCGATGTGATCTTGTGATCGATATAGTGCTTGCGACCGCGCACGTCACGGGTGAATCCGCGCACGCGATAGTCGACCGTGACGATATCGGATTCGAAGCTGTGGATCAGATAGTTCAGCGCCTTGAGCGGCGAAATCACGCCGCAGGTCGCCACATCGATGTCGGCGCGAAAGGTGCAGATGCCGTCGTGCGGATGGCTTTCCGGATAAGTGTGCACCGTGATATGGCTCTTGTCGAGGTGGGCAAGCACGGTTTCGGGCAGCGGACCGGGGGCAGCGGAAGAATACGTCGTGCCCGGCGTGACCGGCTCCTCGGCGATCAGCATCGTGACGCTGGCGCCCTGCGGATCGTAGTCCTGGCGCGCGATGTTGAGGATATTGGCGCCGATGATGTTCGAGACATCGGTCAGGATCTGTGTCAGGCGCTCGGCGTTGTACGCCTCGTCGATATAGGCGATATACTTTTCACGCTGCTCGCTGGTGGTCGCATAGCACAGGTCGTAGATATTGAAGCTCAACGCCTTGGTCAGGTTGTTGAACCCGTGGAGTTGTATGCGACGTCTCGCCATCTATAGGTCCCGGTCCAGCCTTTGGATGAAAGCCGACCATTATCGCTCAACAAAGCAGTGTGGATGGGCGTCTATCTTAAAATTGGAGAAATGATAATTTGACTCGCCTCGCCACAGGCGTGAAAATGGCACAATATGCGCAGCGGGGGATTATGATGCAGCCTATCGTGAAAACGACCACTATCAAGCAGGACCAGTCGAATGCGTGATTTTCAGTTCTATCCGGTAGACCGGGTTGCCATGGACCATTTCCTGGAGCTGTGCAAGCGCCAGCATTACCCGGCGCGCGCGACCGTGATGCGTCCCGGCGACTCCGGCCAGACCCTGATGTACGTGATCGAGGGCTCGGTGACGGTCTCCACCGAGGGCGACGACGGACGCGAACTGATCCTCAGCTATCTGAATCCGGGCGATTTCATCGGCGAAATGGGCCTTTTCATGCGGCCCGCCAATCGCGAAGTCCTGGTGCGCACCAAGACCAAGTGCGAATTGGCCGAGATTTCCTATGCCGCCCTGCGCGATGCGCTGGAAGACGAGCTCAAGGACCACGCGCTGGAAATAATGACCGCGATCGGCGCCAAGCTGGCCCAGCGCCTGCTTCAGGCCCGGCGCAAGGTCGAGCACCTGGCGTTCCTCGACACCCAGGGCCGCGTGGCCCGCACGCTGATCGACCTGTGCGGCGAACCCGACGCGGTTTCGCACCCGGAAGGCACCCAGATCCGGATTACACGACAGGAAGTCTCGCGCATCGTCGGGTGTTCCCGCGAAATGGCCGGACGGGTGATGAAGACCCTGGAAGAAGAAGGCATGATCCGCGCCTCGGGCAAGACCATCGTAGTGCTGGGCACCTACAAGGGTTCAGCGCCGGCGTAAAACCGACGGTTTCAGGGTTCCGGTTTCCGGTTTCCGGAAAAACCAAACGCATCGCACTATAAGGCGGGCTGCGCAGATCATCGCGCGGCCCGCAGCCTGCATTTCCGGAAACCCGAACCCGGAAACCCGAAACCCGCATTCAACCTGTATTCTGCAGGCCCTGAGCGATGCCGTGCACAGTCGCAATCAACACCTGCTCAAGCACCTCGTCCTTTCGGTTTCCGGCGCGCCAGCGGGCCAGCGTTTCGACCTGGACGAAACTCATCGGATCCACGTAGGGATTGCGCAGCAGGATCGAGCGCTTCAGGGTCTCGTCCCCTTCCAGTAGCTCCGATTGGCCCTTGAGCGTGCAGATCCAGCTGCGGGTGCGCTCGAACTCGGCATCGATCAGCGGGAAAACCTGCTCTCCGATTTTACCTGCCAGGCCCGCGTATCGACTGGCGATATCCAGGTCCGCCTTGCTCATCGCCATTTCGGCGTCGTCGAGCACGGTGCGCACGAACGGCCAGTTTTCGGTCATTTCAACGAGCGTGGCATCACCCATTTCGCCGGCCAGCGCCTCCAGGCCGCTGCCCAGTCCGTACCAGCCCGGCAGTGCATGACGGCTCTGGGCCCAGGAAAATACCCACGGGATGGCGCGCAGGCCCTCGATGCCGGCGTCCGGTCTGCGCGAGGCGGGGCGCGAGCCCATGCGCATGCGCTCGATGACGTCGATGGGCGTGGCCCGGCGAAAATAATCAACGAAGCCCGGATTTCCGTAGACCAGATCGCGATAGGCGTTCCTGCTCAGTTCGGCAAGCCGATGCATGTGGTCTTTCCATGAAGACTTCATCCGGTCCTCGCCGGACGCTCCGAAACGGCCGGTACTGGCCCGGATCACCGCGCCGGCGGTCTGTTCCATATTTCGCAGCGCAATCGGCCGCAGCGCGTACTTGCGATGAATCACCTCGCCCTGCTCGGTCAGTCGCAACCGGCCTGCCACGCTGCCGGCCGGTGCGGCCAGGATAGCGCTATGGGTCTTGCCGCCGCCGCGGCCGATGCTGCCGCCGCGACCATGAAAGAGCGCCAGCTTCATGCCGGTGTCGCGAAACAGCGCGACGAGTTTTTCCTGGGCATCGTGCAGCGCCCAGCGCGAAGCCACCAGGCCGCCGTCCTTGTTGCTGTCGGAATAGCCCAGCATGATCATCTGCCGGCGTCCGCGCTTTTCCAGTAACTGCTTCCACAGATCCAGGTCGAGCAGGCCGCGCATCACGCCCTCGGCCGCATCCAGATCGTCGACGGTTTCGAACAGCGGCACGAAATCGAAACCACCGTCGTCAATGCCGGCGGCCCGGGCGACAAACCACGCGGCCAGCACGTCGTCCGCGTTGCGGCTCATGCTCACGATCAACGTCTGCACCGACATCATGCCGAAGCGCGCGCGCGCCTCGTGCGCCGCTTCCAGCAGACTGTAGACCGGATGATCGCTGCTTGCGGGCTTGAATGAATCGTCGGCCAGAACCTCGCACAGGCGCGCGGTTCTGGCCGCGTGGTCACGGTCGGACCAGTCGGCCTCGTCCAGCAGCTGACCGACGGCTTCGTGCAGGTCGCCGGAATCCACGCGCAGGTCGAGGGCGGCCAGGTGAAAGCCGAAGATGCCGACCCGTCTGCGCAGACGATCCAGCGGAAACAGCCCGGCGCGCTCGCCGCGGTGCAGCAGCAGGCTGTCGGCGATCAGGCCGAGATCGACCAGGAATTCGTCCGCGTCACGATAACCCAGGCGATCGTCGGCGAGCGTTTGCGACAGTCTGCGATCGACGAAATGAAGCAGCCGGCGGTAAGGCATGTCGGCATAGCGCTTCGGCACCCGCCCGGCGACATCGGGCATCTGCACGCCGTAGTGCTCGAGCCGCTCGTGCAATTCGTCCAGAACCTCGATGCGTCCCAGGGTATGGCTGAGCAGCCGGTTCAGACGCCGAACCTCGCGCCGGTAATTGCCGATTACCTGGCGCCGCTGCTCGCCCAGCGTATCCAGCACCGTGTCGGGGCCCACGTTCGGATTTCCGTCCATGTCGCCGCCGACCCAGGACCCGAAGCGCAGAATGGCCGGCAATCGAGCGGGATTGACGTCCACGCCCCACACGGCCTGAATGGCCTCGGCCAGGTTTTCATGCAACACGGGCGTTACCCGGTACAGCACGTTGGCCAGATAATAGTGCGCGTGTTCGGCTTCGTCGGCCACGGTCGGGCGCACCGCAGATTGCTCGGCCGTCTGCCAGGCGATGGTCAGTTCCATTCTCACACGGTCGATCAGCCGGCCCAGCGTGCGCGGCGACTGCGTGGTGTCGAAGCGCTGGACAAGGTACTGGGCCATGCGCTGTTCCTTCTCGAGAATTGAGCGCCGCGTGGCTTCCGTAGGATGCGCCGTCAGCACCGGCTCGATCAGCATGTCTGCGAGCATCGGCTCGAATTCTTCGAAGCCCATGCCATCGTCCCGCAGGCCCTTGAGGACCGCCTCCAGGCTTTCGGGCTGCGGTTGGCTGCCGGCCGCCCAGGCTCGCTGGCGCCGGATGCGGTGGACCTGCTCGGCAAGATTCACCATGCGGAACCAGGCGGCGAACCCGCGCACGAAATCCAGCGCCCGGGTCGGCTCTTCGAAACGGCACCGGGCCTCCAGCGCATCGCTTCCGACCGCGCTGTTGCGCCGGTCTATGGCCGCGGCACGGGCGCTTTCGACACGCATGAAGAGGCGTTCTCCGCACTGCTCTCGCAGCAGGTCGCCGACCATACTGCCGAGCTCGCCGACATCGTCGCGCAGTGGATCGTGCTCGGTAGGGAAATCGATTTCTTCGCGCTTCATCAGGGCTTCCTGCAACGGCAAATTGACGGTCCATGGTAGCCGGTGGGACGAAACGAGGGTTCGCGGGTTGCGTAAAATCGTTAGCCGGGGGCCGGTGATGGGCAGTCAAAAGCGCCGGTCGACGCCAGCGACTGCAGGCCGGACGACGGAACGACCAGGCGACGAAGGGACGAGGCGACGAAACGACGAATATCCCGGTTAACATCACAAGTCCTTTCCCGCGGACGTCGAAATGAATGCCGAACTCGATCCATCCGGTGCTCAACCTTACGAATCCAGTCCCTATGCAACGCTGGTCCTGAATCTGGGCCGGGCGTTGTTGCGGGTGGGCTCGCCGGCACACCGGCTGGAGTCGGCAATGCAGATCATGGCCGAACGATTGGGGCTTACCGCCGAATTCTTCTGTACCCCGACCGCATTGATCGCATCGCTGGGCGACGGCCGCCGGCAGCAGACCTATCTGGCCCGCGTGGATCCCGGCGGACCGGACCTCGGCAAGCTGTCCGAACTGACCGAAGTCATGGAGGCGCTGGCCAGCGGAGAACTGGATCCGGTTGCCGCCGATACCCGGGTGCGCGAGATCGACGCCCGCCCGTCGCATCATCGCGGACTGACCTTGCTGATGGCCTACGTACTCGTTTCGGCCGGAGCCTGCACGTTGATCGGCGGCGGATGGCGCGAAACAATCCTGGCCGGGGTGCTGGGCAGTATTACAGGCATGAGCGTGCTCCTGCTCTGGAAGCGGGCCGAATTGTCCCGCTTGCTCAATCCGCTCAGCGCGGGTCTGGTGACGCTGGTCGGCACGCTGTGGTGCGGGCTGGACCCTCAAACAGCATTGATGCCGGCCGTGATCGCCGGGATGATCACGTTGGTGCCGGGGATGGAACTGACCGCCGCGACCCGCGAGCTGGCCACCGGCCACCGGGTCTCCGGGGCAGCCCGGCTGGCCTCGACGATTGTCGTATTCGCACTGCTCGCTGTCGGCCTCGCGCTGGGCAGCTGGGTGGCTCAGCAGTTTACCGGTCCGGTACCGCTGGTGCCGGGCTCCGCGCTGCCCGGCTGGCTGGTGCCGGTCGGCCTGGCAACCGCGGCCTTGGGATTCGTCGTGCTGTTTCAGGCCTTCTGGCGCGACTGGATCTGGATCGTGCTCGCCTGCATGCTGGCCTGGACGGCGAGCAATTTCGGCGGCCTGCTCGGCTCGCCGGTGCTGGCGGCATTCATCGGCGCGCTGATGGTGGGCATCGCCGGCAATCTCTACGCGCGCTGGTCGAAGCGGCCGGGATCCATCATGCACCTGCCCGGCCTGATCCTGCTGGTGCCGGGCTCCATTGGCATGCGCAGCCTGTCCGCGCTGGTTGGCCAGGACGTGCTTTCGGGTATCGAAACCGGATTTCTCGCCATCATGATCGCCGTCGCACTCGCCACCGGCCTGATTCTGGCCAGCGCACTGGTCCCGCCGCGAACCAGTCTGTAGCGGCCGAAGGGCGGACAAGCCGAAAATCAGGGCACGAAGCGCACAAAGAAGGCACGAAGGTGGTGAAGAAACGCTTTTGGTTCTCCGACCTCTTCGCCCGCGTGCCTTTTGTGCCGCCTTCGTATTCTTCGTATCACTCGCTTTTCAAGCGGGCCGGCAACATTCATCGGCTACACTTGCGCCATGAGTGAAATCGATATCCGCAAGACCCATTCCTTCGACCTTGAAGGCGCCCAACAGGTCGCCGACGACCTTGCGCGCGACCTGTCGGAAAAATTCGACGTTGACTACGGCTGGGACGGCGACGTCATTCTCTTCGAGCGCACCGGTTGCCACGGCGAAATCGAGGTGGACGCCGAGTGCGTGCACGTGCATGCGAAACTGGGTTTCTTTCTGAGTTACCTCAAGCCGGCCGTGGAGCGTGAGATCAACCGCTATCTGGACGAGCATTTCGTTCGCGGAAAGGGCTGACGATTCTCGCGCAGCCCGCTACTTTCAAAAGACTTTCAACCACGAAGGGCGATTAACGCTTCCCCGTGAACGAGCGAATTTTCCGCCGTTCGCGCTTGTCGGGACGGCCGTCCGGCGCCGACTGGCGGGTCAGCCGTTTCTGCTCGGCTGCAATCTCCCGCTTTTCGACGCTGGCCGGTGTTTCCGTATACAGACTCTGGGCCACGCTTGCCGGCCCGCGCTTGTCGCCGAGAGCTTCGACGACGATCTCGAATCCGATCTCGCCGCGCACGATGCGCAGCCTGTCGCCAACGCTTACCGTACGCGCCGGCTTGCAGGCACGTCCGTCGACCGAGACATGCCCGCCGCGCACGGCCGACTGCGCCAGCGAGCGTGTCTTGAAAAACCGCGCCGCCCACAACCATTTGTCGATGCGAACCGAATCCATCACTGGCATTTTCGCATTCCCGGCGCCCGACGGGGTTGTTGGTTGACGACGTCGCAATCAAGCGCCGGGCCGCGAACGCCGGAAATGCGCAGGATCAATTGCCTGAAGATCAATCGGCGTAGAGTGAATCCTGATCCATTTTCATTCGCCGACGCATCCGCATGAACACCACCGGTTCAGAGACCAGGCCTTCGGATACGACAGCGCCCGCCTGGCACAGCCTTGATGCGTGGCGAGTGCTGGAGATGCAGGCGTCGACAGCCAGCGGCCTCGACCCCGAAGAGGCTGCGCGACGGCTCGAATACCACGGCCCGAACAGCCTCCCGGAACCACCTCGCCGACCGGCCTGGCGCCGCCTCGTCGCACAGTTCAACAACGTCCTGATCTACGCCCTGATGGGTGCCGCGGTGCTGGCACTGGCGCTTGACCACGGTCTCGATGCCGCAGTCATCACCGCGGTCGTTGTGATCAACGCGGTCATCGGCTTCATCCAGGAAGGGCGCGCGGAAGCGGCGATGGCGGCCATCGACAAGATGCTGGCCCAGACCGCCAACGTCCGACGCGCGGGATGCTGGACGAAATCTCCGGCCGATCAACTGGTGCCCGGCGACTTGGTAAGGATTGCCGACGGCAATCGGGTGCCGGCGGACCTGCGGCTGGTCGAATCGCACGGACTCCGGATCGAACAGGCCGCGCTCACCGGCGAATCGGTGCCGGTCAGCAAACAGCCCGGCCCGGTCGCCGAAGACGCTGCGCTGGCCGAACGCCGCTGCATGGCATATTCCGGGACGCTGGTGGCCGGTGGCCTGGCCACCGGCGTTGTCGTCGCGACCGGCGCGCAGACGGAGATCGGCCGCATCAGCACCATGCTGGGCGAAGTCGAGCAACTGACCACCCCGCTGATCCACCAGATCAACCGCTTCGGCCACCATCTGACCGTATTGCTGATCGGCGTGACCGCATGCGTGATCGCCGCGGCCTGGCTGTTGCACGACATGGCGCTGTCCGAAGGTTTCGTCGCCGGCGTGGCCCTGATCGTCGCCGCCATCCCCGAAGGCCTGCCCGCCATCATCACGATTACGCTGGCCATAGGGGTGCGCCGGATGGCCGGCCGCAACGCGATCATCCGTCGCTTACCGGCGGTGGAAACACTGGGATCGGTCACGGTGATCTGCAGCGACAAGACCGGCACGCTGACCCAGAATCGACTGCGCGCCGCCCAGATCCTGACCGCCCGGGAAACGTATTCGGCCGGCCGGGTGGAGACGAAACCCAACGAACTGGATTGTCTCGTGCGAGTCGGCGTGCTGTGCAACGATGCCGACCCGGGAGGCCGTTCGGGCGACCCGCTTGAATCGGCCCTGCTGGAACTGGCCGGGCGTGCCGGCGCCGACGTCGCCGCGCTGCGCCGCGCCGCGCCGCGCACCGGCCTGGTGCCGTTTTCCTCGCGCACCAAGTGGATGGCGAGCGTCCATGATGACGGCATCATGATCAAGGGTGCGCCCGAAGTGTTGATAGAACAGGCCACGACCGCGCTGAACGGAGACGGGGACGGCGGCCCGATCGACCGCAGATCCTGGGTCCGGCGACTGGACGCACTGGCCGGAGAAGGCTACCGGCTGCTCGCCCTGGCCGACGCCGAACCCGATCAACAGGTCGCTGAAGGCCGGCTGCCCGACCATCTGAGACTGCTCGGCATCGTCGCCTTCGAGGACCCGCTGCGGCCCGGCACGGAACAGGCCATCAATGCCTGCCACAAGGCCGGCATTCGCGTAAAAATGATCACCGGCGATCATCCGGATACCGCTCGCGCGGTGGCGCGACTGCTCGGGTTGCAGGGTGCCCGGCGCGCGCTCACCGGCGGCGAACTCGACCGCCTGGACCGCGCGCACCTGACGGCGCAGGCCGAGCACGCCGACGTTTTCGCCCGAACCACCTCCGAACATAAATTGAGACTGGTCGAAGCGCTTCAGGCCAGCGGCGAGGTGGTCGCGATGACCGGTGACGGCGCCAACGACGCGCCGGCACTCAAGCGCGCCGACATCGGCGTATCCATGGGCATCAAGGGCACCGAAGCGGCCCACGAAGCCTCCGAGATGGTCCTGACAGACGATAACTTCGCCACGATTGTGGCGGGCATAGAAGAAGGCCGCGGCGTCTATGACAACATTCGCAAGGCGCTGGTGTTCATCCTGCCGACCAACGCCGGCGAGGCGCTGGTCATCCTGCTGGCGCTGGTGGTCGGCTTGGCGCTGCCATTGACGCCGATACAGGTGCTTTGGGTCAATATGGCCACGGCCGTCACCCTGGCCCTGGCACTCGCATTCGAACCGGTCGAGAACAACGTCATGCAATTGCCGCCGCGCGATCCCCGGGCGGGGCTGGTCTCGCGCCTGATGGTGGCGCGCATCGTCTGGGTGGGCCTGTTTCTGGCCGCTGCCGTCTTCTTGATGTTCGAGCACGTGCTGGAAGCGACCGGCAGCGAGGCCCTGGCCCGCGGCGTTGCGCTGAATATGCTGGTGGCCGGCGAAATCGTCTACCTGTTCAACTGCCGTCGCTGGACCGCGCCCAGCTTCACGTTCGAAGCGCTTGCCGCCAACCCGGTCGCCTGGCTAAGCGTGGGTATGCTGTCAGGGCTCCAGGCCGCGCTCACCTACTGGCCGCCCATGCAGCAGGTTTTCGGCCTGGCCGGCCTGCAGCCGGCCCACTGGCTGATGATCGGCGGCGTATCGCTTTTGCTGTTTGTACTGGTGGAAGTCGAAAAATGGGCGGTACGGCGAACCCAGGCGACCCGGTAAGCGGCTGACGATTTTGCCTGGCTCGGCCGTTCCGGCCGGGCATTGACCCGGCATACGTGCTCGTGCGCCGGGTTAATAATCGGGCCGCTCGGCGATCTCTTCCAGGTGTTCCAGCCGCCGGTTGATCTTCCGCAGTTCGGCCAGCAGCTGGCGGCGCTCCTCGGCCTCCTCGTCTTCATGGATTGCATTGGTGGCGCTGACAATGATGGCGATGAACAGGTTCAGCACCATGAAGCTCGAGACCAGGATGAACGGGACGAAGAACATCCACGAAAGCGGAAACTCTTCGAGCATTGGGCGGGCGATGCCCGACGACCACGATTCCAGCGTCATGATCTGGAACAGCGAAAAGAAACTCCGGCCCAGATGGCCCCAGTACTCGGGAAACGCGTCGCGAAACATCATCGTGCCCATCACCGCGAAGATGTAGAACACCAGCAGCAACAGCGCCGCGGTCCAGCCCATGCCGGGCAGTGCGCGCATCAGGGATTCGATGATGTTGCGCAAACGCTGGACCTGCGACAGCAGGCGCAGCACGCGCAATATGCGCAGCGCGCGAAGCACTTCCAGCGGTCCGGTGGCCGGGACAAGGGCGATGCCGACGACAAGAAAATCGAACACGTTCCAGCCGGACTTGAAGAACCGAAAGCCGAACGCGTAGAGCTTGATCAGGATCTCGACGACGAAAATCGCCAGCACCACCTGGTTGATCAGGATCAGGCCGCCGCCGACTTGCGCCATGATCGCAGGTGAGGTCTCCAGCCCGAGAATCACCGCGTTGATCAGGATCAGCGCGATGATGAAGTTGCGCGGGCCGGCGCTCTCGATCCAGCGCCCAAGGCGCGCGCGGAATCCGGCGCGTTGCGGTTCGGTCATGAGTCGGATGGTCCTGATCGGGTTGATGTCCAGTCGCGTTTGCCGTCGGCGTCTTCACCGGCCCGCGCGTCTCGATGTCGGTCGGTCCAGCCGGCGCCGCGCTGCATCAGGCCGACGAAGGTTCTTGAATCTCCCTGCAGCACCGACGATTCCAGCGATGCGAGCGCGCGCCGAAGCGCCCCCAGTGCGCCGCTTTCATAAGGGTTGAGCCGCTGGATTTCAAAGTAAAGCTCAGGATTTTCAGCGGTAACGTCGGTGGCGATGGCCAACTGACGCTGGAACGTGGTCGAGGAGATGGCGGCCAGTTGTCCGGCATCCATATCGGAATCGGCCAGGGCCGCGGCGAAAGCCACGTTGAGCGCGTGCGAAAGCCCGAGCACCCAGGCCATCAACCGGTCGTGCTCATCCAGCGGCACGTCCACCAGCGAAGCCATGGTCTCGTCGAACAGCGCCCGCGCCTGGTTGACGGCTTCGCCGTTGCCGCAATCCGCCAGCAGCACGTGATGGCCTGCCAGCAGTCGCGTGTCGGGCCCGAACATCGGGTGCACCGAACAGATATTCAGTCCGGAATCCGCGGCGCGCCGCAGCGAATCCACCAGCGGCGACTTGATCGACGCGACGTCGAACACCAGCCCCGGCGGCTGAATCCGCGCAAGCTCATCGATGATCTGCCGGCTGGCGTCTATCGGCGTGGCCACCACGATCAGGTCCGCGTCCAGCGGCGCGGTGCGCCAGTCGCTGAATTCGCGTACGTCGTCGACGGTCACCGCGGCATCGGCGATCAGCACATCGAAGCCCTGACTGTCGAGGAAGCGCACAAGCCAGCGCCCCATCCGCCCGGCGCCGCCGACAACCAGCGCCCGCCGGCCCTCGCCGCGCGCCGAAAGCGAGACGCGCTCGGTCTCCTGACGGGTCAGCGAAGCTTCGATCAGGGTCGTCAGCAGGCTCTCGGCCACGTTCGGGTCCAGCCCCGACTCTCCGGCGTGTGCGCGAACGCCGTCCAGTACCTGGCGTTCGCGCCGGAAATCGCGCAATTGCCGCCCGTCCGATTTCTTGATCCGCCCGATCTCGGAGACGATCCGCTGACGCTCGGCGGCGCGCTCGATCAGCGCCTTGTCGATGCGATCCAGCTCACCGCGCAGCGCTTCGAGCGATTTCGTGTTTTGTCGAGTCATCAGTTTCCAGTCGCTACCGGCAACGCCTAGGCTCTGCCCATGAACTCGCCGCTCGCCGTGTTAACCCGGATCCGCTCGCCCGGGGTGATGTAGTCGGGCACCATCACTTCCAGCCCGGTTTCCGTGGTGGCCGGCTTGTTGGAGCGGCTGGCGGTCGCGCCCTTCATCACCGGCGCGGTGTCGGTGACTTCGAGCTCCACCGACTGCGGCAGCTGGATGGCGACGGGCGCGCCCTCGATCAGCAGCATGTAGACGCCGGCCAGCCCGTCGATGATATAACCCACCGCATCGCCCATGGCGTCGAGGTTCAGCGTGTACTGGCTGAAATCCTCGTCGTCCATGAACACGAATTCATCGCCGTCGCGGTACGAAAACGTCGACTGCCGGCGTACCAGGTCGGCTTCGCGCACCATGTCGTCGCCCTTGAGCGTCAATTCCTGGCGATCGCCGCCAGGTATGGCTTCAAGTTTGAAACGGAACAGCGTTCCGCCGCCGCGTGCGGTAGGCGTGGAGCGCGAAAGATCGCGCACGGCCCAGACCCGGCCATCGTGTTCCATTACAAATCCGCGTTTGATTTCACTTGCTCGAGGCATTGTCGTCGGCCCGTTGTCAAAGCCCGCAAGTTTACCCGCGTTTCGCGGCAACGAAGCTGTAGCGCGAACGGATCAAAGCGTCAATTGTCGTTTGAGCCCGCAGCATTCACTACCCGATCTGCTGCGACGGCCCCGCGACGATCAGGTGGTAAATAACCCGGATCGAAGTTTCCGGACACCAGTGCGCATGCCGGGACATGTCTTAGTATGCGCACTTCGGCCGATGGAGCGATTCCCCGATGCGAGCCAAGCTTTCATTATCCAGAATACTGCTGACCAGCCTGCTGTCATTCACCGTCCTCTTGCTCGCCGCATGGTTCGGCGGCCGAATGTATCTCGAAGGCAGCCTGATGCCGCTGGGCGGCACGCAACAAGTGCCCGGCCTTTCACAACCGGTGGACATCCTGATCGACGCGCGCGGCATTCCGCGCATCTATGCCGAAACCGACGCGGACGGGTTGCGCGCCCTGGGCTGGCTGCACGCCGGAGAGCGCCTGTTCCAGATGGAACTGCTGCGCGCCGTGGCGCGCGGCGAGATTTCCGAAATCGTCGGTCCCGCCGGGCTCGAAAGCGATCTGCTGCACCGCCAGTACGGCTTTGCCCGGCGCATCGAGAATGACCCGCCGAGCCTGGCGCCGGAGATCGAGGCGCTGCTCGAAGCCTACGTCGACGGCATCAATGCGCGCATCGAAAGCGGCCGCCAGCTCCCCCCCGCCTTCGTGCTTCTGGGGCGGAGCCCGCGCGCCTGGCGCATGGCCGACGTACTGATGCTGGCGTACTACCAGACCTGGTACCCGACAACCCTGGTCCAGCGACTGGCCGAGGCCTGGCGCGAAGCGGCCAAAACCGGCGGGCAGCCCGCCGCCGAATGGCTGAGTGAGCTGCCGGCCTGGGGCGTGCCCAGCGTGCCCGCCCAGCGCATGACCGAGGCTTCCAATACCTGGGTTGTGGCACCGGAAAAATCGGCCAGCGGCCACGCCCTGCACGCCGCCGACCCGCACCTGGACTACACCATGGCCCCGGGCCTTTGGTACACGGCCGGCATCCATACCGAAGAAACCCTCGATGTTGTCGGCGTCACGCCGCCGGGACTGCCGTTCGTCGCCATGGGCCACAATGGCCGAATCGCGTTCGCCTTCACCGTGGCGCCGGTGGACTTGTACGAGGTATACCGATTCGACCGGTCGCCGAGCGATCCCGGCATGCTGGTCGGCCCGGGCGAAGAATTCCCGATCGTCGAACGCGAGGAAATCTTCCAGGTACAAGAGCGTGACCAGCCCGTCGTGCGAACCATCGCGACAACGCGCTACGGGCTGGTGCTTGAGCAAGACGAAAACGGCGCAGAGGTGCTGCGCTGGGCCGGTTTCGATCTGCCGGTCGGGCGGCTGATCGCGAACGGTCTCGAGATCAATCGGGCCGAAAATTTCGAGGCCTTTAGGGCCGCTGCCAGCGACATGGGTGCGCTTTCGGTCAACTGGAGCTATTCCGACCGGGCCGGCAATATCGGCTACGTTCAGTCCACGCCTGTGCCGCTGCGCCGACACGCCACCTTCTACACCACGCTGGACGGCGCAGACCCGCAGAACCACTGGGGCGGATTCCTGCCCCCCGGGCGGCGCCCTTTTGCGCTGAATCCGGAACAGGGCTGGCTGGCCAGTTCGAACAACCATGCCGCCATCGACAGCCCCTGGCCCATGCCCGGCTTCTACAAGCACCTGCGCATGCGCCGCGCGGTCGACTGGCTGTCGGACGGCAGCAAATTGTCGTCGTCCGACATGCACGCGATGCAAATGGACTACACCTCCGAAAGGGCCGTCGCCTGGAAGGACTGGCTGGCCGACATTGCATCGGGAACGGGCCGCGCGCAGATCGCCGAAGAACTTCGCGCATGGAACGGCGTGATGGACGCGCGCTCGGAGACCGCAGGCCTGTTCGCGCTGTGGTGGCAGTTCCTGCCGCAGCATCTCTTCGGCGACGGCGAACTCGCCGACTGGCGCTTCGGCCGGACCCTGCTGGACGACTGGATGAATCTGCCGCCGGAAGATTTCGACCTCGCCGCCGTACCGCGCGAGCAGGCGGCCGAACAAGCGCTGGAAGACGCCTTGAGGCACGGCATCCGCCCGTTGGGCGCCATCCAGACGCTGACCATCGCCCATCCGCTGGCGCAGGCCGGTTTGCTGGATGCCTGGCTTGATCTTTCGCGGGGCCCGATTCCAATCGGCGGCGGCCCCGGCAGCCTGAACGTCACCTACCACAGCTTCGATAATGATCGTGTACAGCTGACCGCGCGCGCCGGCGCGTCGATGCGCTTCGTGATGGACTGGTCCGACCCCGATGCCTTCACCCTCAACCTGACGCTGGGCCAATCGGGCCATCCGCTGAGCGATCACTTCGACGATCAACTGGCCGATTTTCTGACCGGCAGGCCCTGGACCGTTCCGTTCAGCCGGGATCGGGTCGAACGCCGATCGGTCTCGCGACTGACGCTTGATGATTAGCGGATGGATGCTGCCGTTCCCGCAAAAGAGCGGCCCTGCCCCCCACCGGGCAACGGAACGAGTTCTTCACGCCCGTCAACACAATGTCAGGCGTATGGTGACAGATATCGAAATACTCTCGGAAGCCGGAATGCACGAGCAGGAATCACGCGACCAGTCGACAAGAAAACCGCATGCCGAATCGGTCAAGACATTGCTGGAATCGATTTCGCAGGCGACTGCCCCGGTTATCGGCGACGATTTCTTTCGGTCGCTGATAGAGCGCCTCGCCACTCACATGAATGCCGACACGGCGCTGTTGACCCAGTGTCCGACGCCGGATCGTGACGTCGCGCAGACGCTCGCATTCTGGCATCGCGGCCGGTTCGAGCCCAACATCGAGTTTCCCCTGGCCGGCACACCTTGCGAGCACGTGATTCATGACGGCAAGTTTCGCTTCCTGCCCGAGGGCGTGTCGCAGCAATTTCCGGCATGGGCGCAGGACGAGGGCGGCGTCGAAAGCTTCATCGGCGTACCCGTGACCTGTCCCGACACCGGCAAGGTGCTGGGACATATCGCCGTCTATGACCGCAAACCCATGCCGCGCGGTTCGGTCGCCGAATCAATGTTTCGAATCATTGCGATGCGAGTCAGCGCCGAAATCCTGCGCCGCCAGGCCGACCAGGCGCGTCGGGAACAACAGCAGCTGGCCCAGCAGCGCCTGCACGAACTGGCCGCGGTTTCCCGTCGTGCGTCGATCAGCGAAATGACCTCGGCCGTCACGCACGAGATCCGCCAGCCGCTGACCCAGATCAGGACGTATGTCCAGACGGCGCTGCGATTACTAAACAATCCGGATACCAATCCGGAAACCTTGCGCAGTGCGCTGGAGCAGACCCTGTCCGGCGCGAAACGCGGAGAGGCCATCGTCAACCGATTGCATCAGTGGATGGGCAGTACCGAAATCCGCTCGGAGCGCATCGAAACGGGCGAACTGATCGAAGAAACCGGTCGATTGCTGTCGAGTGAACTCGTTCGTATCGGTGCGGTGCTCGAAACCGCCTTCGACGACGAATTGCCGGCCCTCGCCGGAGATCGTGTGCTGTTGCAGCAGGTAATTTTCAACCTGATGCGCAATTCCCTGGAAGCGGTCGAGCGCGCCGGCCGGATTGCCGGTGAAGGCCGGATCCGGATCCGGGCGGCTGGCGATGAGGCCGGTCAACTGACCATCGAAATCAGCGACACCGGCGAAGGGATATCCGACGCGCTGGTCGAGGATATTTTCAGGCCCTTTTCCGAGGGTGCCGACAAAGGCATGGGCATCGGCCTTTCACTTTGCCGCTCCATCGTCGAAAGCCACGGCGGCAACCTGAAGCTGGCCTCGGCACGCAATCCCACGGTTTTCCGGGTCACGTTGCCCGCACGCCGGGGCGCTTTCGAATAACCTTGCCTTCACCCGACTATTGGGTTCACGCGGCGACCGCATGCATCTCCGAGTCCGAGGGCCGGGCTGACAATTCGAACTCGGCCTTCAATTTCTGCCGCGCCCGAAAGACGCGCGTCATCGTCGCGCTTTCGCTCAAGTCGAGCTGCTCGGCGATCTCCGCGATGGAATGGCCCAGCAGCGCCTGCAGCACCAGGGGCTCGCGATATTTCAACGGCAGCCTGGCGATGGCCCGGCGCATGTCGCCGTCTTCAAGTACGCCATCGGGCCCCGGGGTGGTGTCGTCTCCGGGGTTGTAATCGTCGATATCCACCAGCGGCAACCGCTTGCGTTCGAAACGTCTTGCATTTTCGCGCCTGAGCGTCGTGAACAGCCACGACTTGACCGCACGCACATCCTTGAGCGAATCCAGCGAACGCCAGGCGCGCAGCATTGTTTCCTGTACCAGGTCGTTGGCTACTTCGCGGTCGCGTGCCAACCACACGCCAAACCGATACAAATCTTCGGTATAGGCGCCGACGAGCTGTTCGAACTCGAGTTTGCGGTTTTGTGCCGTCATGCTGAGCTCCTGAGTGTCGGTATCGATATGCCGAACACAGTCTGCACGCATGCAGCCGCTTCGAAAATCGGGGATTCTACGTATAGCGCCAGCCGGCTCAGGAAGCGTCGGGGCTCACCAGGGGCAGCACCATGCGCACCACGTCGGCGGCATTGGTCGCTTCCAGCTTGTCCAGCACGCGCCCGCGGTGCAGCTCGACGGTACGCACGCTGATATCCAGATCGTCGGCAATCTGCTTGTTGAGCCTGCCGTCGACGATGCCGCGCAGCACATCGCGCTCACGCGGGGTGAGCTGATCCAGGCGTCGACGAATCTCGATCATCTCCGCTTCGGTCCGGATGCGCCGGGCATCGAGTTCGAATGCACGCGCGATGCGTTCCAGCAGCACGTTGTCGTCGAACGGCTTTTCGATGAAATCCAGGGCACCGGCATTGACCGCGCGCACCGCCATTGGAATGTCGCCATGACCGGAGATGAACACCGCCGGCATCGCCACGCCGCGTTTCTTCAGTGCCTGGTGCAGGGCGAGACCGTCCATGCCAGGCATGCGAACATCCAGCAGCAGGCAGCCGCGCGCATGTGCATCGAGGGTCTTGAGCATTTGCCCCGGCTCGCCGAACGCTTGTACCGCGATGCCTTCGGCCTCGAGCAGAAAGGCAATCGCCTCGCGCACGTCCCGGTCGTCATCGACCAGATACACCGTTGATTCGTACGGGTCGATCATCCCGCCGCCGGCCATCTGTCGCTTCCTCCGAAAGTCTTCATTGTTTATCAAGCGCTGCCGGCAATCCGATGCGGATCACATGCTGATCGCCCTCCTCTCGCAGCGAAAAGTATCCACCCTCGGATTCGAAGCGGTCCAGCCGCTCGATCCAGCCCAGCCAGTCGCGGTTTCGGCCTGGCGATCTTTCGGCCGCAAGCGACCGACGTCTGTCGGCGTGCACGCGGAATTCGATCAAGACCAACCCTTTCCCGGCATCGAGCCGGCAATCCAGTTGCAGGCCTCCGCTGCGCTGGGTGCCGTTCTCAACGGCCAGCTCGATGCTGATATGCAGCGCCAGCAGCACGACCCGTTCGAGCTCGGCCTCGGATACCAGCACCGGCGGCAAGCCGGATTCGATGGTCTTGCGCAACCAGATCCGGCGGCTGGCCAGTTCCCGGCCGGCCTCGCCGAGGCACTGGTGGACGAAGCTTTCCACCTCGGTTTGCGGCAACGCCGTGCCTTCGCCCCGGGGCCGGACCGAGCGTGCGGCACGCTCGGTGCCCGAGACAATGCCCTGAAGTGCTCGCCGAAGCGTCGCCCGGTCGCCGTCGGGCAGTTCCCTGGCCAGCTGACGGGCCGCGGTCTGGGCATAAGTCCGGATCGCGGTCAACGGCTGGTTCAGTTCGCCGGCGATACGCGTTTCAGCGTCCTCGCGCGCCCGAGCTTCGCCCGAACGTGCAATTCGGTTCAGGCGCTCCGAGCCCTGCCTGGACAAGCGCTGGTGCTCGGCCCGCACCGCGCTGACCGACAAGGCGACAAATGCCGTGAGACACAGCTTGATCAGCACCAGCAGTCGTTGGTCAGGATCGGCGGCATGATCGAACGGCCCGAACGACAGCGAGGCGCAGATCGCGCCGGCCAGACCGGCCACAGCCACAGCGATCGCAACCGTGCGCGCCGACTGGAACATCGCAATGATCGCCGCAGCGACCAGCACAGCGTAGGAAAGCGAAGTCGTCAACTCCGGATCCAGCCCCCGCATCTGGCTGGTCGTCATCAATGCCACCAGGACCAGGATCATGACGTACCCGTCCGGTCCGACCCTGGAATGGTGCTCGCGCAGGTGCGGGCGCGCCATGAGCACCAGTGGCGCCATCAGTATGCATCCCGTCCCCATCGCCAGCCACGCGCGTGCCGCCGAACCGAGCGTGAAGCCCGCGATACCCTGATGCAGCACCACCGCGGCCATGGCCGAAACCAGCGCCATCAGACCCGGACCGAACACCACCAGGATCAGAAAATCCCGGAACCGGGCCAGGTCGGCGGTAAATCGCAGTCGTCGCATCAACACGACCGCAGCGAAAATCATGACCGCCTGAGCGCCCGCCACGCCAAGCGCCTCGACCGTCGGGATGCCGGACAGCAGGTTCGCCCCGGCCGCGGCAATCGCGACCGCCGGCAACATGCCGATTCCGCAGCGGCATACCGCACCCAGTCCGATGCCGGCGCCCAGCGACGCCGCCGGCCAGACCGCCCATCCCTCTGGACGATCCAGACCCAGCACGAGCGTCAGCAATGCCGTTGCCGTGTACAGCAACAGCAGCACGACATGCGCGGTCGGGCCGGGCGCAGCGTGCGGCCAGTCGACCTGGAGCAGACCCGGCGAATTGGCGGACACAGTTCGCATTGCGAATCCAGACCGTCAACATGTGTCGTTGCTTGCATGCCTGCAATCGCCGACACGATATTCGGATGGGCTCGTGTTGGCGCCAAAGAGCGGGATCGCGTTGCCTGAGGTCTCTTCCCTTTGAGCCGATCGGTGGCCAGGAAGCGAAACCAATCCAGTAACTCATCAGACACTGACCGCGCTTGTCCCGGGGCCTGGAACGCACAGCACAGCGCCGTCGAGCCGCCCGGCCAGCGCCTCGAGCTGTGCCGGATCGAAGCGCTCGGGTTGGCCGAGAACCAGGAGCGTCGGTGCGATGGCCGCAATGCGTTCGAACAGCGCCCGGCCATCGCCACCGACCAGTTCGTGGATGTCTGAGGCACGCGCGCCGACAAGATCGGCCAGCTCGGCTTCAAGCGAAGACAGTTGCGCCCGTCCGGTTGCCCGGATCAGGACCTGCAGCGGTTGCTCCGGTGGCGTCAGTTCCAGCGCGCGACGCACCACCGGCACCGCGGACGGAGAATTGTCGAAGACCGCCAGCACGCGTTCGGCTGGCGCCCGGGCCGGCCCGATGAACATGACCGGAAAATCGGATTCTGTCAGCAGGCGTCTCGCCGTGGAGCCCAGCCGTCGATAACCGGGCTGCATTCCGGTCCTGCCTAGCGCAAGCAGTTCATGGCCGGCGCAGGCGGCCAGCAGTTCGCGAGCCACCCGACCGCGTCGGGTCCGGAAACTCCAGCGAAGATCCAGCGAGACCGCGATCGCCTCCAGTTCCTTTTCCAGCAGCAGGGCCTGGCGCGCCAGGTCGCGTTCCATCGTATCCGGGGAGAGTGCACGCCCGGCGCCACCGCTGGCCGAAAGCTCGCGCGCGAACGGCAAGGCCGCCAACTGCAACAGGTTTTCGTCCTGAATGAACAATCCTGACAATTCGGCGTCGATGCGACGCGCCAGCTCGGCGGCACGCGCCAACGCCGCCCGGCTGCCCATCGATGTATCCAGCGCCACAAGGATCCGTCGTCCGGCCGGGCTCATTCGCGCGCATCCGTGCCATGTTGCTTGGCGCTGTGCTTCCAGCGGCGCGCGTGTTCGGCAAACTCGAGCAGCCGATTCTGGACCAGGTGATTGACCGTGCCCTCCGGAAAGCGTCCCCGTTCATCCCTTGCGCCGGCATCGCGGCCGGTGACCAGGCTCAGCCCTTCGTCTATCGTGCTGAACGGATAGATATTGAATCGGCCGTCGCGCACCGCCTGCACCACGTCGGCGCGCAGCATCAGATGCTTGACGTTGGATGCCGGTACTAATACGCCCTGCCGGCCGGTGAGGTGGTGCTGCTCGCAGGTATCGAAGAATCCCTCGATCTTCTCGTTCACGCCGCCTATGGCTTGAACCCGCCCGTACTGGTTGGCCGAACCGGTTACCGCAAGCGCCTGTCTCAGCGGCACCCGGGCCAGTGCCGAAAGCAGCGCGAAAAGCTCGGCCGCGGTGGCCGAATCGCCCTCTATGCCCGAGTAGGTCTGTTCGAATACAAGACTCGCGCCCAGCATCAGCGGAAAATCCGGGGCGTAGTGCGCGCCGAGATAGCCGGTCAGCGTCATCACGGCCTTGGAAAAGATCGGTCCGGCAAGCTTGACTTCGCGCTGGATATCCTTGATCTCGCCATCGCCCAGCCGCACGCGCGCGGTAATCCGGGACGCGTGGCCAAAATTCACCTGCCCGGCACTGCTCACCGAAAGCGCATTGATCTGGCCCGTCCGCTCGCCGTCGGTCTCGATCAGCAGGGTGCCGCGCCGGATCGCCTCCTGTATCCGTTCCGGAACGCGACCGGCCCGGTAGCGACGCGCCTCGATGGCTTTTTCCACGTCGTCGCGGGCGATCGCCGGACGCTTGTGCTCACGCGCCCAGAAATCGGACTCGCGCAGCAAATCGGTAACGTCCTGCAAGTGCACCGACAGGCGCTCGGCGTCCTCGGCCGCGCGCGCGGCCTGCTCGATCACCCTGGCCGTGGCTTCGCGGTCCAGCGGCAGCAGTTCGGCCTGCCGGCCCTGGGTTGCAATCATGCGCGCATACAGATTCTGGCTGTCTTCGGTCCGCGGCATGTCGTCTTCGAAATCAGCGGCGACCTTGAACAACTGGCCGAACTCCGGGTCGTACCTGTTCAACAGGTAATAAAGCAGCCTCGACCCGACCAGGATCACCTTGATGTTCAGTTCAAGCGCCTCGGGCTCCAGCGACACCGTGTCGATGAGCGAAAGCTCCTGGCCCAGCGATTCCACCTTGAGTTGACTGGAAAACAGCGTTCGCTTGAGACTCTCCCAGGCAAACGGCTGAGCGAGTAATTTCCGCACCTCAAGCACAAGATAGCCGCCGTTGGCTCGGTGCAGCGCGCCACCCTTGATCAGGGTGAAGTCGGTAAAAAGATTGCCCATGTGCGACATATGCTCGATGCGCCCGAACAGGTTCTGGTGGCTGGGGTGGTTCTCGAAAACGACCGGGGCACCGCCGGTATCGCTGTTTTCGACCAGCACGTTGACACGATAACGGCGGAACGATCCGTGGTTGTCCTGACCCAGGCCAGGCATCGCCATCGCCTGCTCGCCGCCCTCTTCTTTAAGGAAATCGTCGACGTTGTCGATCACGTCCTCGACCACCGCATCCAGGTATTCGAGCACCTCCGGCTGGTCGCGCCAGCTCCGATGCATGTCCTCGGTCAGGTTTTCCACTGCAACCCGGCTGACATCGCGATCGAGCTCGCGAATCTTGCGCTTGCCCTTGCGCTGCCATCGCGGCACCTGGTGGATGATCTTTTCCAGATCTTCCTCGAGCTTCTCGATCTTTTCACGGAACGCCTCGCGCTCGGCCTCCGGCAGCTTGTTGAACTCCTCGGCGGGCATAACCTCGTCGTCGTCCTTCTTCGGCGCAAACGCCATACCGCGATTGGTGCGAATCAGCACCACGCCCTGTTGCTTGGCTTTCTCGTTGAGTTTCTCGAAAGGTTTGCCCTGCTCTTCCTCCAGCGCCTCTTCCAGCTCCTTGCGTCGAGCCCGATACTCTTCGCTCTCGAATGCCGCCGGCAGCGCCGCCTGCAGATCTTCAATCAGCTGCTTCATATCGTCTCGCAGCTGGACGCCTCGCCCGGGCGGCAACGCCAGTGCCGCGGGTTTGCGGCTGTCGCGAAAATTGTTGACATAAAGCCAGTCCGGAGGACAGGACTCGCCGGCCGCACGCGCGTGGAGAAACCGGTCGACCAGCGCGCGCCTGCCCGATCCCGGCTCTCCCAGCAGATAAAGCCCGTAACCGTCGCGCGGCATTCCGATCCCGAACCGGATCGCCTCCATCGCGCGCTTCTGGCCCAGCTCCCGGGGGAGATCCTCCAACTCCTCGGTCGTCTCGAAATTGAAACCCGAAGGATCACAGCGCTGGTAAAGCGCATCGGGCTCAAGTGGCTGTATTTCAGACATTTTTCGATCTCCGGCAGGATTCGCGCTTGAAAGTTCTGGCAACACGACAATCCTCGGCGAAAACAGCCGGGGTCGACTTGAGCGAGATCAACCTCGGTTCGAGGGCTGAATGGTGACCTCATGCAACGGCGCGGATCGTTGTTCAGAGCTTCCTCAGCGGCACTCCGGCAACGCCAGCAGACTTTCGCGAAGCTTGTTGGCGGCATCCCCGGCTTCGACGAGGATACGATCCACACGGTTGAAATGCAGCAGACGGACACCGGGCAATTCAGGCTTGATATAGATATCAGGCAACGTGTGCTCGGCCTTTTCGCGCACGATGGACTGCTGCATGATCTCGAAGGTGCTGAACAGCAGGTCGGTAATATTCGGTTTGCCGTCACGGCTCTCGCGCCGGGTACCGGAGACGTCGATGGCCACCACGATATCGACGTCCTCGACCAGGTCCAGCGGCAGGGGATTGGACGCACCGCCGTCAATCAGCAGCTTGTCTTCGAACTCGACCGGAGCGAATACGCCCGGTACGGCCATGCTGGCCTGTATGGCGGCGAGCAGATCACCTTCACGGAAAACGTAGGCCTCACCGCTCCAGTAGTCGGTAGCCACGATGGCCAGCGGCACATCCAGTTCGGCGAAGCTGCGGGCATCGAACTTTTCGGCGATGAATTCGATGAAGCCGGACGAATCGATGAAACTGCCGTTGGCGAGGTCGATTTCCACCAGTTGCTGCAATCCGGGCGCGCCATTGTCGGTCAGCAATCCGGAAAACGGGTTCAGCGCCGAATCGCCGAACTCCTGGAAAAGCTGCCGAATCTCGGACGATTCGAGGCCGGCAGCGTGCAATGCGCCGATGATCCCGCCAATGCTGGTGCCTGCGACCTTCACCGGTTTCAGTTTCAGCGCTTCGAATACCTCGAGCATGGCGATATGCGCGAGCCCGCCGGCACCGCCGGAACCCAGCGCCAGCCCGATTCGTGGTGGCTCGCACTGATCTGCCGAAACCATCGAAGACAGCAACAGCAAGCTGGCCGCGATCCGGCGGGTCGATCGGACGAGTTCATTCATCGCAGATCCAGTAGCGCGAGTTCAGGCGCTCATGATAGAGCCTTGGCAATATCAGGGGCGCACGGCCTGCATTTCACCGTCGAGCCGCCACGCAAGCAGGCTGGCGGCGGTCAAGGTTCCAGCGACAGCGCCGGACGAAAGCCGGTGTGATCGTTGTGAAAAGTACCCGACGGCCGCGTGCGACTGGCCGAACGCAGCTTGCCCTCGGAGTTGCGCCAGGAGCCGCCGCGCAGCACGGCCCGGCTGCAGTCGCCTTCTATCCATGCGCTACCGTCAGTGGGCGCACCATCGTAATCGGCATTCCAGCAATCAAGCGTCCATTCCTGAACGTTGCCGAGCATGTCGAACAACCCGAACGGGTTGGGCGCAAAGCTGGCCACCGGAATGGTCTGGCCCAATTGTGCGCCAGCCGGGCAGTCGCCCGAAGGCAGGCGGGCATCGAAGTTGGCCTGCAACGAAGTCAGGCAGTTGCCGGTATGAAACCGGGTCGTGGTGCCGGCACGCGCCGCGTATTCCCACTCGGCTTCGCTGGGCAACCGGTAGCGCCGGCCACTGACATCGGACAGCCACCGGACGTAAGCGCCGGCATCTTCCATGCTGACGTTGATCACCGGCCGATCTCCTTGCCCCCAGCCTTCGTCCTGGGGCAGGTAGTTGCAGGCGCCGGCCTGGACGCAATGGCGGTACTGATCGAACGTCACTTCGGTGCGTGCCAGCGCGAACCGCGGCACGCGCACCCGGTGCTGCGGGCCCTCGTTGGTCGCCCGCAGGAGTTCTTCGGGCGGGCTGCCCATCACGAACTCGCCGCCGGGAATCACGACCATCGCCGGGCATGTCGGGCAATCTACGAAAGTCTCCCCCGGCTGGGGCGGCCAACGCCGCAGATCGCGCAAAGCCGCAAGCAGGGATTGGTCCAGCGGCCCATCCAAGGCCTGCCAGGTGGATTCGCGATAGTCGCGAATCTCGCTGGCCGTGCTTGCATCGACAACGCCGCTGATCTCGACATCGCGACCCAGCCGCACAAGTTCGCGCTGAATCGACTCGATCAACTCGCCGCGCTCCGCTGCGCTCTGAAGCTGCCCGATGCGCTGGCGTGCCGCTGCGGTGTGCCGGCCCTCGGGGTAGGCCCTCAGATAACGTGTAACGGCCGCGGTCGTGCCCTCAGCCTGCGCCAGGCGCCAGATGTCGTCCTCGGCCATGCGCCATGCATCTTTCAGCGTCCGCAGAAAACCTGGATCCACAATGCCGCGGCTGGGCAAATCCCGGCCCTCCTCAAATACATTTATAGCACGCGCTGTAGCCTCGTCCAGGTCGCCGGTCACAGCCACTTCGTACCCGAGCACCGACAGATATTGCTGTGCCTCCCGGACCAGCACTCGCTGATCGCTCACCGCCTGCTGGCGCGCTGCAGATTGACGCTCGATCAAAGAGGCAAGCCGATCTCGCGCCTGCTCGACCCGGCTACTGTTCGGCCACTGGTTGATGAAACTACGGTAGCTCTGAGCAGTAGCGCTCTCCTCGGTGCGTGCCCAGGCCGCCTGCTCGGCCGGGTTTACGCGTGGCGATCCATCTCCGAAAAACATCGCCGCGATGACAACGAACACAACCACAATCGCGGTAACGCCCAACATTGTTTGTTTGATCGGAAATTCGTCGTCGTCAGCGACTTCGCTGGCCGTTTTAGACACCGGGGCAGAAACCCAAACACCATCCGCATGATTGCCGCCCGCTTCGGTCGGGCTGATCGATTGGCCCTCAGACACCGGCCCCTGCGTCTCGCCAACATCGTCACGGTCAGGCGCAGACGATTCAATCCCACTCTCGATAGCTGCCGTTTCACGCAGCCTTCTTTCTGAATCCGCGAGCGCGACCAAGTCGGCGCGTTTCCATCCCAGCGCAGTGGCGCGATCCCGATAATCGTTCAACCAGGACAAGGAATCCGCGTCCGAGGATCTCGCGCGCGTGATTACTTCACCAGCCAGACGATGCTTGGCGGCCAGGTGCGGATCGGCTTTGAGGACTCGATCTATTTCGCCGGCGATCTCGATCGGGCTGGCCGAATGCGACGCGCGCAATTGATCGAACGCCGCGGTATCGATATGACCGCGCGACTCGACCAACTCGATGATTCTTTGCCTCAGATTTTCCACGTCAGCCCGTAATCGGTATTCATTCGATGATTTTGATACCCCAAAACCATTATAAGGATTTAACTGTTTATCAGTAGCTTGCAAATACCATGTCGATGCGTATTTTGTCCGGATCTGGAAACAGGCAATTCCGCGAAGCAGCACAGCCCATCAGACCGCTCGCCATTCGCGGAATTCCCGACGGTACGCGAACAGGCGCTGGTGGGCCCGGATCGGCCCGGCTTGAGATTTCCCGCCGGCACGCTCTAAGATGGGTGCGTTGCGTCAAGGGCCTGCGACCGCAGGTCAACCGATCGACCCCGGCGGCGTTTTAAAGGATATGCGCATGCCTGTTTCGAGTTTCGCCGCATATGCCAGGGAGAATCCGAGATGAACAGTTCCGAATTCAGACGCCTCGTGCAGTTGGCCAACCGCATTACCTATGGCGCCAACCGCCAGCTGATGCAGACGGCCGAGACGCTCGGATACGAGGGCTTCGTCGATTGGCAGCTCGACGACGAGGCATTCGACGATAGCGAGCTCGAAGGGCTGCTTGCAAGCCTTCTGCCTACGCTGACGATGGACACTCAGGCGCTTTACGACCACGTTATCGAGGAAGAGAATTTCGGCGCACCGCAGCGCGACCTGCTGATCGCGACCCTCATCCGTCGCACATTCAGTCCGCGCCAGCTGTTCGAACGCATGGTCGAATTCTGGAGCGATCATTTCAGCGTACCGGCCAACGACCTGACGCTGGCGCTGTTCAAGTTCACCGAGGATCGCGACCTGATTCGCATCCACGCGATGGAACGCTTCGAGACGCTGCTTCAGGGCGACGCCAGAAGCCCGGCGATGCTGTTCTATCTCGACAATTTCAGCAATACCGCCGACGGACCGAACGAAAACTATGCCCGCGAACTCCTGGAACTGCATACCCTGGGCGTGGACGGCGGGTATACCGAAAACGACATCAAGGAAATCGCGCGGGTGTTCACCGGCTGGTCGATTCGACTACCCGGCGAATTCGTGTTCAATTTCTTCAGCCACGACTGGGCCTCCAAGCAGGTCCTGGGCCAGCAGGTTCAGCCGACCGGTCTCGACGAGGGCGAACTGGTGCTCTCCATGCTTGCCGGACATCCGTCTACCGCCCGTCACGTAATCACCAAGCTGGCGCGGCGCTTCTCGGCCGATCTCCCCGACGCCCGGTTGATCGACGACGTGACCGAAACCTTCGTCTCGACCCATGGCGATATACGGGAAACATTGCGGCGCCTGTTACTGCACCCCCTGGTCGCCGAGACACCCGCGCTGAAGTTCAAGCGGCCCAACGAATTCACAGGCGGCCTTGCACGCGCGCTTGAAACGGAGCTGACCGAGCAGTCGCTGCTGGCGACGTTCGAGACCCTGAACAGTGCCGGCCACGTCCCGTTCGACTGGCCAGCGCCGGACGGTTACCCGGATCATCGCAGCTACTGGCAATCCACGAACGGACTGCTGGTGCGCTTCAATTCGGCCGCCGCATGGACCGAACAGCTCGGCGAGCAATCGGCGGTGTTGCGTCAGGCCGCGGCAATTCCCGAGCCGATCGCGCAGATCGGATTCCTCGCGGAAACGCTCCGGCCACAAGGTCTCGAGCCTTCCACACGGCGGCGGATGCTGCGCTACGCCAACCGGCTGGACGAGCGGGAGCGACCTGCCGCGCTCGCCGCATGGCTGCTTTCAGGTCCCGGAGCCCAGTGGAGATGAATCCGCTGACGACGCAACGTTTGGAGACGCAACGATGAATCGACGAGAGCTGCTGCAATTCATGGCGATTGCCGGCGCCGCCAGCGCCGCGCCCCGGTGGGTACTGGCAGCCGGCAGGCAGACACCGAACGGAAAGCACCTGGTTTCAATCTTCCTTCGCGGTGCGGCCGATGGACTGACGCTATGCGCGCCGCTGGGCGATAGCCGGTATTTCGACGCCCGGCCAACGCTCGCGCTGGAAGAGGCTACGGCACTGCCGCTGGACGGCTTTTTCGGGCTGCATCAGGCGGCCGGCGGTCTCAAGACGCTGTTCGACGACGGCGATCTTGCAATCGTCCACGCCGTCGGCCTGGCGTCGGCACAACGCTCGCATTTCGAAGCCCAATCGGCGATGGAACTCGGCATCGATGCATTCGACCCGGCACCGGCCGACGGCTGGCTGGGTCGCTATCTGGCCGGCATTGCAGCAGACAGCCCGCTGACCGGCGTTGCGCTGGACAAGGCGGTTCCGAAATCGATGGCGGGCATCGATCACGCACTGGCGCTGGGCGCTATCGACGAGTTCAGCCTGCAACTCGATTCGCGTGCGCAGGCCGCACTCGGCGAAGCGTACGCAGCCGACCCGCTGCTCGCGCCGACTGCCGAGGCGGCGCTGAACGCAGCCGAAGCACTGGTACCCATCAGTGAATTGCCGCTGGGCGAAGGCTACCCGGCAGGCCCGCTGGGCACCGGCCTGGCCGACGCCGCCCGACTGATCCTGGGCGAAAGCGGACTGGTGGCGGCGGCCATCAATTCCGGCGGCTGGGACCATCACGACAATCAGGCTGTTCAGATCGAACCGCTGCTGGCTGAACTCGGCGACGCCCTGGCGGCATTTCGAGCCGATCTGGGCCCACATTGGTCCAACACCACGGTGATGATCCAGACCGAGTTCGGCCGAAGGCTGCGCGAGAATGCCTCGGCCGGCACGGATCACGGCCACGGCGGCGTAATGCTGATCGCCGGCGGTGGCGTCAATGGCGGCAGCGTGTATGCCGACTGGCCCGGCTTGGCGGCCCCGGATCTTACGGCCGGCGAAGACCTGGCCGTGACCATGGACTATCGCCAGGTGCTGGCCGAGATGCTCGCCCGCCAGTTCGGCGTTGCCGACCTCGCGGGCATCTTCCCGGGCTGGGCGCCGGGCCCGTGGAGGGGCATATTCCAGACGTCCGCCGGGGCGCGCTCGGGCAGCACGACTTACGCGTCCGAATCAGGACGGTCGAATCGGCGAACTGCACGAACGTCCGGACCCGGCAAGAAGTCGCTGCAGATCCCGGCGATTCCCGCCGGACTGCTGCCCTGAGCGACTACTGGGCCACTAGCCAGGCTCTCCGCCTTCCGCCTGTTCGTTTGCCGACCGGTCGTCATGCGGTTGCAGCCTTTGCAGGAAAGCGACACATGGCGTCGATGACCCAGACACAGCCGGCAAGGGTCTTGAACGCCGGCTTGTTATCCTTGAGACAGTGTCCGCAGCATTTGAATGAGGCGTCGTGAAACAAGCGTTGATCAAATGGCTCGAAGCATTCGGCCTTGCCGATACCGAGTACGCTTATTTCCTGGTCGTGATCGGCCTGATCGTGATCGCGTCTTCCGTGCTGCATGTGGTTTTGCACCGGATCGTGGCGCGTTTCCTGAGCCGTGCCCGCCGCACGGGCCGTACCATCTGGCAGCGCGCGTTTTCCGGGCACAAGCTGTTCAGTCGGCTGGCGCTGGCGTTGCAGGGTGTGGTGGTTTTCGCAATGGCCAGCGCATTTTTGGACGCCGAGTCGCTGACCCTGCAGTTCATCGAGGCGCTGACGCACCTCTGGATCATCCTGTTCTCGCTACTGTCGCTGTTCTCGCTGCTCGACGCCGTAGAGGAAATCTCGCGCTCCGCCGGCTCGGCCGTCAAGCTACCTTTGCGCGGCATTTTTCAGAGTCTGAAACTTGTGGGAACCACGGTCGCATTGATCTTCGCCGTTGCCTTCCTGATCGGCAAATCTCCGGTGATCCTGTTCAGCGGCCTGGGTGCGATGACCGCAGTGGTGTTGTTGATCTTCAAGGACCCGATTCTCGGTCTGGTCGCAGGCATACAGCTTTCGGCCAATAACATGTTGTCGGTGGGCGACTGGCTGGAGATGCAGAAATACGGGGCCGACGGCGACGTGATAGATATCAGCCTGACCACGGTCAAGGTGCGCAACTGGGACAAGACCATCACCTCGATTCCCAGCTACGCGCTGATCTCGGACTCGTTCAAGAACTGGCGCAATATCGAGGAAGTCGGTGGCCGGCGGATCAAGCGCGCCGTCAACATCGACGCGACCAGCATTCGTTTCGTCGAAGATGACGACCTCCAGAGTCTGTCCAAGATCCGGCTGCTGACCGACTACATCGAATCGAAAAGCGAGGAGATCGACAAAGCGAACAAAGCCCGCGGGGTCGATCCCAACGCCCCCGTAAATGCCCGCAAGATGACCAATATCGGGCTGCTTCGAGCCTATCTGACCGCTTATCTGCGCGACAACGAGAACATCAATCATGATCTGACGTTCATGGTTCGCCAGCTCGAGGCCGGGCCGAACGGCATCCCGCTGCAGGTATACGGCTTCGCCAACCAGACCAGTTGGGTGCCCTATGAAAACATCCAGTCCGACATCTTCGACCACATCTACGCCATCATCCCGGCCTTCGGCCTGAGGCTGCACCAGGCGCCCAGCGGGTACGATTTCCAGAAGGCCGCGAAACGCTTTGCCCGCGGCAGCCTCGGCCAGCAGCAAGGGGAAGAATCCTGATGCTTCGCGCGCTTGGCAGTCTGCTGTTCTACGGCCGTTTTCTGCGCTCGTTCAGCGCGCTGGGTTTCCAGCGGCGATCGACTGAATGGGAAGAATTCGCGCCGGACTTTTCCGGCCAGCGCTGGCTGATCACGGGCGCGACCGGCGGTATCGGCCGCGCAGCCGCGCTGACCGCCAATCGTTATGGTGCAACCGTCCTGGCCCTTGCGCGCAACACCGACAAGCTCGAGGCGCTGCGCAAGGATGCCGCGCATCCGGACAGGATCAAAGCTGTTTCTGTCGACATGGCGTCGATTGCCGATGTCCGTGCGCTGGCCGGGCACAGCGAGATCTCGACCGGCGCCATCGACGTGCTGGTCAACAACGTCGGCGTGCTGCTCAACGATTTTGAAACCACCGAAGAAGGCCTTGAGGCTTCGTTCGCCACCAACCTGCTGGGACCGTTCGCATTGACCGAGCAGTTGCACGACGACAACCTCCTCGACCCCGACGGTATCGTGATCAATGTGTCCTCGGGCGGGATGTACGGCACACCGCTGAAGCTGGAGGCGATGAACTGCCGCGACGAGAAAAACTACGACGGCATGGCCGCCTACGCCATGCACAAGCGCGCCCAGGTCGAGCTGACGCGCTACTGGAACGCTCAATGGCAGGGCAAACCGGCGGTGCATGTGATGCACCCGGGCTGGGTAGACACCGAAGGCGTCAAGACCGCCCTGCCCGGCTTCCGCAACGCGCTCAAGCGCATCCTCAGAGACGCGGAACAAGGCGCCGACACCATCCTCTGGCTGGCCGACCAGCGTCCGGCACCGGCCGAAGAAGGTATCTGGCTGGACCGCGAACTGCAGCCCGAGCACGAGTTCGCGTTTACCCGCAGGACCGACCACGCCGCTGGCGATCTCGCCCACTTCCTTCAGGCACGCGCCCGCTCGGCCACCGCCGGGCAATGATGCACCCGGACCCGGTCGCGAAAGCCATGATCGGCTAAGATTGAGCGCGGATCGCCGGCCGGACACGCGGCGACTGATAATTACAGAACCCGAGAACACGCTCAGGGAGACCCATCATGGCCGAATGGATCACAACGATAAACAACTTCGTCAACGGCATCGTCTGGGGCCCGCCCTTCATGATCCTGCTGGCCGGCACGGGCCTTTACCTGACGATTCGTCTGGGGTTCTTCCAGTTTCGCTATCTGCGCCATGCCTGGCACCACAGCTTCGGCAAGTTCTTTCGCCGCGAGATGGACACCGGCGACGGCTCTATCTCGCCGTTCGAGGCCGTCAGTTCGGCGATGGCAGCAACCATTGGCGTCGGCAATATCGCCGGGGTAGCCACCGCCATCGCGCTGGGCGGCCCGGGCGCGATTTTCTGGATGTGGGTGATCGCGCTGGTCGGCATGGCCACCAAGATGGCCGAAGCGACCCTGGGCGTGAAGTACCGGCAGGTCAACGCCGACGGCAGCGTCTCCGGCGGGGTGTTCTGGTACATCGAAAAAGGCCTGGGGCCGCGCTGGAAATGGCTGGCGATTCTTTACGCCCTGTTCGCCGGTATCGCGGCATTCGGCATCGGCAACATGGTCCAGTCCAACACGCTGTCGCAGGCCATGGACACGGCATTCGGCGTACCCACCTGGCTGAGCGGCATCGTTGCATTGATCGCCGTCGGTGCGGTGACCCTCGGCGGTATTTCGCGCATTGCCGCGACTGCCTCGAAGGTGGTGCCGGTGATGGCGCTGATCTATATCACCGGCTCGCTGGTGATCCTGTTCCTGCATTTCGACGCCATTCCGGGCGCGCTGAAAATGATCTTCGTGCACGCGTTCGAACCGGCGCCTGCGGCCGGCGGCTTCGCCGGCGCCACGGTCGCCGAAGCGCTGCGCTACGGCGTCGCCCGCGGGATATTTTCCAACGAGGCAGGCCTGGGTTCGGCCTCCATCATCCACGCCCAGGCGCGCAACAAGCCTTTCGTGCAAGGCTTCTGGGGCGTGTGGGAAGTCTTCATCGATACGCTGGTGGTGTGCACCATGACCGCGCTGGTCATCCTGACCACCGGCGCGTTCACCACCGGCGCAAACGGCGCCGATCTGACCGCTACGGCGTTTTCAACCGGATTGCCCGGACCGGGCGGTTACATCGTGCTGATCTCCATCATATTTTTCGCCTATACCACCATGCTGGCCTGGAATTTCTACGGTGAGAAAAGCTGGGAATACCTGTTCGGCGAGCGCGTGGTGTTGCCTTACCGTCTGCTGTTCCTGATATTCCTTTTCGTCGGCGCGGTCGGCGGCCTTGAACTGATCTGGGCCGTGGCCGATACCTTCAACGGGCTGATGGCCGCACCCAACCTGATCGCGCTGGTGCTGCTGGCCGGGGTGATGGCGCGCGAGAAGAAGGATTATTTCCTGGGCATGGGCAAGCCGCCCAAAACCGATGCGAAATAGCGTCACAGTGCCGACGGCCGGCCGGTGACCGGCTGAGCCCGGGTGCGCCGGCCTGAGGTTTCGGAAAGGTTTCATCGCCAAAGCGCTTGGGGTATGCTCACTGCCGATTGCATGTTGACGGCCGTTCCGTCGAAGGTGACTGGATGAAGCGAACCGATACCGAAGACCCCGACTACTTCCACAAGGTGGTCGACTGCCAATGGGGTTGTCCGGCGCATACCGACGTGCCCGAATACATCCGTCTGATTGCCCAGGGCCGATTCACCGATGCCTACATGGTGAACCGCGAATCGAATGTCTTCCCCGGCATTCTCGGTCGCGTCTGCGATCGCCCCTGCGAGCCCGCCTGCCGAAGAGGACGGCTCGATGAGAAGCCGGTCGCGATCTGCCGTCTCAAGCGAGTCGCCGCCGACCACAAGCAAGACATCCAGAGCCGTCTTCCCGACGTACCCAAGCACAAAAACGGCAAGAAGATCGCGCTGATCGGCGCCGGTTGCGCCAGCCTCACCGTTTGCAACGATCTCATGCCGCTGGGCTACGAATGCACCGTATTCGAGAAGCTGGGCAAGCCGGGCGGCCTGATGCGCTCCAACATTCCGTCTTTTCGCCTGCCGGCGCGCGTTCTGGACGAGGAGATCGACTACATCGCCGGAATGGGCGTGGACCTCCGCCTGAATAGCCCTGTCGATTCCATGAAGGCCTTGCTGGACGAGGGCTTCGATGCCGTATTTGTAGGCTCCGGCGCGCCCAAAGGCAAGGAACTCGATATTCCCGGCCGCCGTGAGGCCGACGCCAACGTTCACATCGGCATCGAATGGCTGGAATCGGTAGCGTTCAAGCACACCGAATCGATAGGCCGCAAGGTCCTGATCATCGGCGTGGGCAATACCGCGATGGACTGCTGCCGGACAAGCCTCCGGATGGGCGCCGACGACGTCAAGGTGATCGCGCGCAAGCCGCGGGATTTCTTCAAGGCCTCGGCCTGGGAACTGGAAGACGCCGAAGAGGAACAGGTCGAGATCGTCATCAATCGAAGTCCGAAGGCATTCGTGCTCGAAGACGGCAAGCTCAAGGGCATGGTTTTCGAAGTCATGGAATACGGCATCGAAAACGGACGCATCAAGGATACGCGCGTGACCGGCGAAGAGTTTCTTGCAGCCGACGACGTGATCCTGGCAATCGGCCAGGAGACCGCATTCCCGTGGATAGAGCGCGACATCGGCATCGAGTTCAACGAATGGGACGAGCCGGTCTGCGACCGTGCGACTTACGAATCGACACGGCCCGGCGTGTTCTTCGGCGGCGACGCGGCGTTCGGTCCGGAAAACATCATATGGGCCGTCGAGCACGGTCACCAGGCCGCGATCTCCATCCACAACCACTGCCATGGAAAATCCGTTGAGGATCGCCTGCCGCGCACCATGAACCTGGGCTCGCGCAAGATGGGCATGCACGAGTGGAGTTACTCGAACTATTTCGATCCGGCCGCGCGCCGCAAGATGGAGCACGTGCCGCTGACCGAGCGTTTCCGCGATCTGGACACAGAAGTGGAACTGGGTTTTACCGCAGAACAGACCGCCTGCGAAGTCGAGCGCTGCCTCAATTGCGACATCCAGACCGTTTTCACCGACGCCTTGTGCATCGAGTGCGACGCCTGTATCGACATCTGCCCCACCCAGTGCCTGACGATTACCGACAACGGCGAACGAGAACAGGTCGCATTGAACTTGACGGCCGCACCGGAAAATCCCGACCAGCCGATGTTCATTTCCGACCAGCTCAAGCAGACCGGACGCATCATGGTCAAGGACGAAAACGTTTGCGTCCACTGCGGCCTGTGCGCCGAACGCTGCCCGACCGCGGCCTGGGACATGCAGAAATCGATACTCGGCATTCCGTACGCAAAGGATCACGACGTGATGTCCGGTGGATGCCGGAAGGCGGGGTAAAAACAGGTTTAGGGTTTAGGGGTTAAGCAAAACCCTTCTGACTTACCTTGAAGATTGCCGCCAAGCATCCGAAGCCAAGAGATCGAAAATTGCTTTTACCTTAAACCTTAAACCTTAAAACCAAAAACAGACACCAACGTGATCGGCGAACCAGACTCTGGACCTCCCATGCCCCAACCCCATCGAACCAACGACTTCGTCCTGAAAATCGCCACGGTCAACGGCACCGGGTCGGCGAGCGCGAACGGCTTGTTGATGAAAGCCTTGTTCAGGATGGGCATTCCGGTCACCGGCAAGAACATGTTTCCGTCCAATATCCAGGGCCTGCCGACCTGGTACGAAATCCGGGCCAGCCGGGACGGCTACAACGCGCGCACCGGTCGGGTGGACGTGATGGTCGCGATGAATGCACAGACTTATGCGAAAGACCTTGCCGAGGTCAGTCCGGGCGGCTACCTGATCTACGATTCCACCTGGCCGCGCGACGAGCAGCTCAGGCGAGAGGCCGTGACCGTGCTGGGCATTCCGCTGGCGAAAATGGTCAATGAGAATTTCGACGGCGCCCGGGTTCGTACGCTGATGAAGAACATCGCCTACGTCGGGGCGCTGTGCGCGCTGATGGAAATCGATCGCGACATCGTGCGCACGCTGCTGGAGGAAACCTTTGCCGCCAAGCCCAAGCTGGTAGCGCCCAACTTCA
>Ga0209943_1000201_pt1 | contig 41366 bp, 43 predicted proteins | sample SalPonR1_B_D2_MG_FD_185698 | JGI IMG/M metagenome (GOLD analysis project Ga0209943, IMG submission 185698) | Salt pond soil microbial communities from South San Francisco under conditions of wetland restoration - Salt Pond MetaG R1_B_D2_MG... ... | reverse complement strand
ATTTTTTTTATAATCATTGGAATTATTTTAATGTTTGTTGTTTCTTTAATTGATAGTTATTTTTTAAAAAGTATTAGCAGATATCTATATTCCTTTGCAATTTTGATCTTAGTTGCTGTCTTATTTTTAGGGACTGAAATAAGAGGAAGTACTGGTTGGTTTTACATTTTTGGTTTTGGTATTCAACCTATTGAATTGGTAAAAATAATACTGTTACTTTTTTTAGCTGATTATTTTTCTAAACCAAGTTTAAGATTTAAAAATTTTAGTCACTTACTTATTTCCGGGTTTTTTACAGCCATATTAGCCGCTTTAGTACTTTTGCAACCTGATTTTGGTTCAGCTTTTATTTTAATAGTTATTTGGTTCTTTTTGCTTATGGTTTCTGGTTTTAACTTTAAATATATATTAAGTGTAGTATTAATTGGTCTGTTTGTTTTTATTAGCTTATGGTTTTTCTTGTTTCAAGATTATCAAAAAGATAGAATTATGACCTTTATTAACCCTAATGAGAACAGCTTAAATGAGGGTTATAATGTTTCACAAGCTATTATAGCGGTAGGTTCAGGCGGTATTATGGGTAGAGGAGTTGGTTTTGGTTCGCAATCACAACTTAAATTTATCCCTGAAGCGCAAAATGACTTTATTTTTGCAGTAATTGCTGAAGAATTGGGGTTTTTAGGTGTATTTTTACTAATCTCATTTTTTGTGATTTTTTTCACTAGGTTGGTTATGGCAACGCGAAAAATTAATAATGATTTTGGTATATATTTTGTTATAGGCGCTCTGGGCTTGATTTTTATTCAAATGTTTATTAATATTGGAATGAATATAGGCATATTTCCTGTTGTAGGAATTTCATTGCCTTTTGTTAGTTATGGAGGTAGTGCTATTATTTCTAATTTTATATTACTTGGAATTTTGCAAAACATCATAACTCAATCTAAATTAAAGTATTAAATTACTTTTAGTTTAAATAAATTAAATAATAAAGTTGATTGCTAACTGGCAGTTAATAATAAATAAAATAAGATATATGAAATTAAAAGCACAGCCAAGAGTCAAGAAAGAAAAGCTTGACAATAAAACTATACCAGCAGTTGTGTATGGTTCTAGTATTGAAAGTAAAAGCATTAAACTTGATAAAGTTGAATTTGAAAAAATATATGAAGAAGCAGGTGAATCAAGTTTAATCGATTTAGCTATCGACGATGAAAAAATTGTTAAAGTGATTGTAAAAGAAGTACAAAAACATCCTTTTAAAAATTTAATCTATAATGTTGATTTACATCAAGTTGATATGAGTCAAAAAATTACTACTGAAATTCCTTTGGAATTTATTGGTGAGTCTAAAGCTAAGAAAGAAGAGGGTGCCCTTATTATGCAAAACTTAGATGCAGTTGAAGTAGAGTGTTTACCTGCTGATCTGGTTAATAATATTGAGGTTGATTTAAGCTCTCTTAATGAATTTGGTGATAGTATTCACGTAAAAGACCTTAAGGTACCAAGTGGTATGGAAATATTAGAGGAACCTGAAGAAGTAGTTGTTAGCGCTATTGAGCCAAAAGAAGAAGAGGAGGAACCTATTGAAGGTGAAGCTGAAGTTCCTGAAGAAGGTGAAGGAGAAGAGGAAGGTAAAAAAGATGATGAAAATAAAGAAGCTGGTGCTGAAGGCAAAGAGGATAAAGAATAAATTATTAATTAAAAAAACATGAGGCTTAAGGGTATAAAAAAAATATCTCTAGCTATCAAAAAAAAGTGGCTACAGCTTTCTTTGAAAGTTTTGCTACTTTTTTTATTTTTAGCTCTTATTACTGTCATAGCACTATCATCCTCTTTCTTTACTGAAAAGATAAATATTTTTAATCCTGGTGATAGTATCTTAAAGTTAAAAAATGTTAATAATGATAAAACTAAAGAGGAGAAATGTGATAACTGTTATATTAATCCTTTAACAGGTGTAGAACAAAAACAAGAGATTGGTTTTCCAGTGGCAATAGTAATTGATAATCATATTGATGCTAGACCGCCAGTATCATTATCAGAAGCCCAGATAGTCTATGAATTGCCTGTAGAAGGCTCTATAACGCGTTATTTAGCTATTTATGACTCAAGGCAAGATATAAATAAAATTGGCCCTGTCAGAAGCGCTAGACCTTATATGTTAGACTATATTCAAGAGTTATCAGCCTTATTTGTTCATGTGGGTGGCTCACCTCAAGCTTTAGTAGATATTGCAAAAAATAACATTTTCAATCTTAATGAATTTTATCACGGAGATTCTTTTATTAGAGATGAGAATAGACCGAAACCTCATCATATATTTATTGATTTTGAAAATATTAAAGATTATATTAAGACCCAAGATAAAGAAAAATCTACTTTTTTTACGTGGAAGTTTAAAGAGAGTGTAGAGGATATTAATATAAATAATGATAATAATGATTTAGATACTAATATAAATATTGACTTTGGTTCCGATACCTATGAAGTTAATTGGGTTTATGATTTTGAAAACAATAATTATCTTAGAAGCTTAAATGACAAGGTGCATGTTGATGATAAAAATATCGATATTAGAGCTAAAAATATAATTATTCAAAAAGTAAATAGCCAAGTTTTAGATGAAAAACTTAGATTAAAAATTGATACCATATCTGAAGGAGAAGCTGTAATATGTTTTGAGGCTAGATGTAATAAGGGGACCTGGGAAAAGGATAGCGCTAAAGCTAGAACACGTTATTATATAAATGGAAAAGAAGTGGAATTTAGTGTTGGAAATTTTTGGATAGAAATACTTGATCAAAATGCTACACTTAAGTACTAAAATTAATTTATTTTTACAATAATTAACCTATCTTTGTTACTATAATCTTTGATAATATTAATCTTAGGATGTAAAAAAGTATTATTAATTTCCCTTATCAAATTATTCTTTTGTCCTGGATTTATTTCCATAGCAATTATTATGTTCTTATTATTATCTACTTTTAATTTTATTTCTTTAAGTAATCTAAAGTAATGATTAAGACCATTGTTTTGTGAATATAGAGCTGACTGAGGCTCTTTTTTTATACTTTTTTCATTCATTTCCTGACTGTTAAGGTAGGGAAGGTTAGCTAAAATAAATATATTTTGGTATTTATCAAATATATTATTATTTATTTTAGATAATAAATTGCTATTTTTAAATTCAATCTTACTTAAAACTTCATATTTTTTAGCATTTTTTTTAGCAACTTTTAAAGCGCTAATACTAATATCAGTTGCTAAGAAGTGATAATTATTAAAGGCTTTTAAGTTTAAACTATTTATTAAACTTATTATTAAAGCACCAGAGCCTGTACCAATATCCATTGTTAAGCTGTTGTTATAATCAAAATCTTTAAAGTAATCGATAAATAATTCAGATTCAGGGCGGGGAATTAAAACTTTTTTATTAACAAAGAAGTTTAAATTATAGAAATGTTTTTCTTTAAAAAGATAGGCTAAAGGAGTATTTTGGGTTCTTTTTTGACACAAATAAGCAGTCCTTATAGCACTGAAAAGACTCACTTTATTGTTAGGATGTGAAATAATGTATGTTCTATCTTTTTTTAGTATATAAGCTAGAAGAAGTTCAGCTTCAAAATAAGGCTTCTCAATGGAAGCCTCTTTTAACTTTTGATAACAGTATTTAATTAGTTTATAAATTGTCATCTTCTTTATTTAATTCTTTTTGGGCTTGTTTTAAGGAATTGATAATATCTTCTATATCTCCATCCATTATTTTTTCAAGTCCATGCCATGATTTTTTAATTCTATGATCAGTAATTCTATCTTGAGGAAAATTATATGTTCTTACTTTATCACTACGATCACCTGAGCCAACTTGCTTCTTTCTTATACTTGAATCTTTCTCTCTTTTTTCCTCTTCCTGCTTAGCTAAAAGTCTAGATCTTAAAACCTGCATAGCCTTATCTTTATTTTGATGCTGTGATTTTTGATCTTGACAGCTTACAACTAAGCCCGAAGGAATATGAGTTAATCTAATAGCTGATTGAGTAGTATTTACACTTTGTCCACCTGGTCCAGAAGAACAAAAGGTATCAACCTTAACATCATTAAGGTTAATTTCTAAATCTACTTCTTCAGCTTCTGGTAGCACAGCTACAGTGGCTGCGGAAGTATGAATTCTGCCACTTTTTTCAGTTTCAGGAATCCTTTGTACTCTATGAGTACCTGCTTCATATTTGAAATGAGCATAAGCGTTTTCTCCGCTAACTGAGAAAGTTATTTCTTTATAGCCACCAATACCAATAGGGTTGGAATTTATTATCTCACTTTTAAAGTTTTGCCTTTCGCAATATCGACTGTACATTCTAAAAAGGTCAGTTACAAATAAAGCTGACTCATCACCACCTGTACCAGCTCTAATTTCAATAATAGCGTTTTTAGTATCATTAGGGTCGTCTGGGTTTAATTTTTCATCAAGAATATTATCTAGTTTTTCAATTTCTTGTTTTAGACTTTCATTTTCCTCTTCAGTCATTTCCTTCATGTCATCATCTAAATCTGAATTGAGCATATTTTCATTCTCTTCTAGTTGTTTTTGCTTTTCTTCTAAAGATATAACAAGTTCATACAGTTCTTTTATTTTAGAGTGTTCTTGAGAAACCTTTTTAAGTTTATCAGGGTCTTGATTAATCCCTGGATCTGATAACTGAGCTTCTAATTCCTTAAATTTTGTTTTTATTTCTTCAAACATGTTTATATTAAATAATACATTATTTATATACTAGACTGTATATTAATATTAACCTTTTTTATTAATATATGCAAAAAAACAGTCTTTTAAAATATTTTAAATATAAAAAATATTAAATAAAGACTGCTTTTTTATTTTTCTTCTGCTTTTTTAGCTGCTCTTTTAGCTCTTTTTGCCTTTTTACCAACTCTAGATTTAGATAATTCTTTTTGAGTTTCTTTTTTAGCTTGAAATTTTTCAACTCTTCTAGCAGAGTCAACTAATTTCTGCTTACCAGTATAAAAAGGATGACAATTAGAGCAAAGCTCAACTTTAATATCACCAACGGTTGAACCGGTAGTGAAGGTGTTACCACAAGCACATTGTACTTTAATCTCTTGATTATATTGTGGGTGTATGTCTTTTTTCATATTATTTTTATACAAATAAAAAAACGAATTCTTTCGCTTAGTTATTATAGTATCACCTATATAAAAATTAATCAAGTGCTAGTTATTAAATAAAGTTTTTGTTATAATATCAGTATGACAAAAATAAATAATATTGCCAAAAATACTTCATATTTAACTTTAGCATTAATAGGTCAAAAGATAATATCTTTTACCTATTTTACTATTTTAGCAAATAATTTAGCTCCTGAACAATTAGGAAAGTATTATTTAGCTATTTCGCTTACTACTATCTTCGCCATTTTTATTGATTTGGGTTTAATTAATGTTTTAACCAGGGAAGTAGCTAAAAGACCATTTGAATCTAATAAACTGTTGGCTAATGTTTTGAGTTTGAAAATACCTTTATCTATTTTAACTGTTGGAGCAGTAATTTTAACTACTTATCTTTTAGGTTATGAAACTCTAACTAAGTACTTAGTATATATTTCTTCAATTAGTATGATACTTGATTCCTTTACCACTACCTTTTTTGCAGTTAGTAGAGGTCATCACAATCTTTTATATGAAAGTATCGCTTCTATATTGTTTCAATTGATAGTTATGGGCTTTGGTCTTTGGGCTTTATATTCAGGTTTTAGTCTTTTGTATATTATGTTAGCTTTAGCAATTGCTAGTTTATTTAATTTTATCTATTCTTCCTTAATTTTAAGATTTAAAATAGGTGTTAAAATTAACTTACAATATGATAAAAAGTTTTTATGGACGTTAGTTAAGCTAGCTATTCCTTTTGCTGGTTATGCTATTTTCCAAAGATTATATACTTATTTAGATTCAGTGCTACTTTCAATCCTAGCTAATGAAATGTATGTAGGTATATATCAGATACCTTTTAAAATTATCTTTGCCTTACAGTTTCTACCACTAGCTTTTGTAGCTTCACTTTACCCAGCTCTTAGTCATTATTGGCTACACAACAAAGAACAACTTCTAGTTTCATTTAAAAGAGCTTTAAATTATTTAATGATTATATCAGTGCCTATAATATTTGGTACTATTGTTTTAGCTGATAAAATAATAATGCTATTTGATAGCGCCTATAATCAAGCCATATTACCATTACAGATTATTATCATAGCCCTGGTTTTTATTTTCTTAAATTATCCCATTGGCTCACTTTTAAATGCCTGTGATAGACAGAAAAGAAATACTTATAATATGGGGCTAACTGTAGTTTTAAGTGTTTTTCTTAACCTTATATTAATACCAATGTATCAAGCAGTTGGTGCTGCTATTACTGTACTTGTTAGTAATATGTTTATGTTTTTCTTAGGTCTATATTATAGTAGTAAGATAATGGACCTTAAATTAAAGTCTAACTTTATTGTTTTTTTAAAGACTTTAGCCTCTGCTATAATAATGGCCGGCTTAATTTATTACTTAAAAAACTACTTTCATATAATTATTTTAGTTTTAATAGCAATATTAGTTTATTTTCTTTTTATCTTTATTTTTAAGGCAATAAAGAAAGAAGATGTCTTTAGTATATATAGATCATTAATTAAAAAAGGAAAGCTATGAGAATACTTCTGTGCACATTAGAATATCCACCACATCAAGGCGGGGTAGCAAATTATTATTATAATCTAAAAAAACACTGGCCTGAAGCTGATAATTTTTTAGTGCTTGATAACAATAATAATGAATTGTTATGCAAAAAAAGACTACCTTTAAGATGGTTAAAGTCTTTATTTTCTATATATAATTATTACAAAAAAAAGAAAGCAGATTATTTATTAATTGGTCAAATTCTACCATTAGGAACTAGTGCTTTAATCTTAAAAACACTTTTTAATATTAATTATGGCGTAGTTATTCATGGCATGGATTTTAGTTATGCTATTAGAACTAAAAGGAAAAAAATTATAACAAAAAAAATACTTAGAAAAGCTAAACATATTATTTCAGCTAATAGCTATACTAAAGATCTTATGCTTAATTTTTTACCTGAATTAAAAAATAAAATTAAGGTTGTTAATCCAGGAGTTAAAGCAGAAAAAGTAGATATGCTAACTGTAGAAACTATAAAAAAAGATTATAATTTAGAAGATAAAATAATTATCTATAGTCTAGGTAGACTTGTTAAAAGAAAAGGCTTTGATAGTGTAATTAAAGCTATTGATAGTTTAAATAAAAACATTAAAAAAAGTTTAGTTTACGTTATTTCCGGTAGTGGTATAGAAGAGGATAATTTAAAAAAACAAGCACAAAATAAAGATTTCAGTATTATTTTTACAGGTTCTATTTCTGATACTAAGAAGTGGTCATGGCTTCATTTATGTGATATATTTGTAATGCCTTCTAAAGATATTAATGGTGATTTTGAAGGTTTTGGTATAGTTTTTTTAGAGTCATCTTTAAGTAAGATTCCAGCAATAGGTTCTCTAAGTGGAGGCATAAAAGATGCAATTGATGATGGTAATAGTGGTTTTCTGGTAGCAGAAAATGATATTAAGGCTTTAACTGATAAAATTGAAACATTGGTAAATGATAAAAAATTAAGGCAAGAAATGGGAAGTTATGCTTACACAAGAGCTAAAAATGAGTTTAATTGGTTAAGGCAAGCTAGATTATTTTATAATATAATAAATAAATAAATATATGATATCAGTTATCATTCCAGTATATAATCAAGGAAAAAAAATAATAGATACACTTGAGAGTTTAGTAAAACAAAGTTATCAAGACTTTGAAATTATAATTGTTAATGATGCTTCTAGTGATAATGTTATAAGTAAATTTGAAAATTTTCTTAAAAATCATCAAATAAAGCAAAGGGTTTTATTTTTAAATAATCAAAAAAACTTAGGCGCTCCAGCTTCACGAAATAAAGGTTATGAAAGTTCAAGGGGTGAATATATATTATTTTGTGATGCTGACGCTGTTTTAGAGCCTCAAGCACTGGAAACAATGATTTTAGCTTTAGATAATAATAGCGATGTTGACTTTGTTTATAGCTCTTTTAAGTGGGGTAGAAAGCTATTTAAATTAGAAGAATTTTCTCTTGAAAGACTTAAACAAGCGCCTTTTATTCACACTATGTCAATGCTTAGAAGGGAAGCTATGCCAGCGAAAGGCTGGGATGAGAACTTAAAGAAACTTCAGGATTGGGATTTTTTCTTAACTATTGCTGAAAATGATAAAAAAGGAATGTTTATAGATAAAGTCTTATTTACAGTAAAACCTGGTGGAACTATCAGCTCTTGGGTACCTAGTTTTTTCTATAAACTATTTCCATCTTTACCAGTAGTTAAGAAATATAACAGAGCTGTAGATATTGTTAAAAAGAAACATAATCTATGAATTTAAGAATTAATGAAATTATAAATAAAAGATTCTATTATTTAATCTTGGCTTTGTTTTTAATTGAATCTTTATCTTTTTTAAGTTATTTATTTCCTTTTCTTAGAGAAATTGGTTTTTTTATTATACTTCTAACAGTAGCTTGCTTAGCCATTAAAGACTTAAGATATGCTTTATATGTAATAATAATCGAACTAATTATTGGTTCTCATGGCTATATTTTCTTTAGTGATCTTTTAAACTTTGAACTTTCAATACGTATTGCTATGTGGTTAGTAGTGATGACAGTGTGGTTTATAAAATATATAATTAGTCTAAAAAATTATTTGCAAACACCGATTAAAGAAAGAAAAACTCATAGCATCTCCTATTTTTTTGCTTATTTTCCAGCCTTTTTACTTTTAGCTTTATTCATTTTAATTGCCACTGTTAAAGGAGTAGTAGTAAGTAATGATTTAAATGTCTGGTTTAATGATTTTAATTCTTGGTTATATTTTTTAATACTTCTACCACTTATTTATATCTTTAGAAATAATAATATTAAAGATTTAATTAGAGATATAATAAGCATATTTTTAGCAAGTGTTACTTGGATATCAATAAAAACATTAATACTTTTATTTTTTTTCTCTCACAATTTACCAATAATTGAACCTTTGTATGCTTGGAGTAGACAATATTTATTAGCTGAAATAACTGTTTTGCCTAGCGGTTTTTATAGAATATTCTTTCAATCACATATTTATACTTTAATGCTAATAATTATAGCCTTATTCAATTTAAATGATTGGAAAAATATAAGTAAAAAAGCAACTTATACATTAATAACTATCTTTACATTAACTTTGTCTTCAATTCTTTTAAGCTTATCAAGAAGTCTTTGGGTAGGACTATTGCTTGGCTTATTAGTTTGGTTTGTTTATATAATTAAAAAGTATAAAAAAAAGATTGTTTATTATAATTTATCAAAATTACTACTTATTAGTGTATCAGCAGTGTTTTTAATTGTAGTGGTGATAAATATACCTATACCAGGATATAGTGCTAATTTTAACGCCGGTAGAGCCTTTAAAGACAGAGCTAAGATTATGAATGACGAAGAAGCTGCTATTTCTTCTCGTTGGTCATTACTTCCTCCTATGTCTCAAGAAATAATTAAATCACCTATTATAGGTCATGGTTTTGGTAAGGAAATTACCTATATTTCTCAAGATCCTAGAGTTTTAGAAAAAGATAATAATGGAAAATATACAACTTATGCTTTTGAATGGGGATGGCTTAGTATTTGGCTTAAGATGGGACTTTTAGGACTCTTAGCTTATCTGTGGTTATTTTATAGGGTGATTTCTGAAGCTTTTAAAACTAAACATGATCAACCATACATTTGGGCTTTAGGTTTAAGTTTGTTTACGCTTATGGCTGTAAATTTTTTTACCCCTTATCTCAATCATCCATTAGGTATAATGTATTTAATATTAGTTAGTTTAATAGTTTCCAGTAGTAGAGAATATTATTTAAAAAATTAAAAATACATGAAAAAATACTCATTAGAAATAATTGTTTTTATCAGTGGAGCTATGCTTATGATACTTGAGTTAGTGGGCTCAAGAGTGGTAGCTCCTTACGTAGGTACTTCAACTTTTGTTTGGACTAGTTTAATTGGCGTAATTTTAGCTAGTTTAAGTTTAGGTTATTATTTGGGTGGTAAGCTTGCTGACAAAAATCCTAAAGCAAAAAAACTTGCCTGGATTATCTTTATTGCCTCAGTTCTAATAGTATTAACTTGGGTTATTAAAGACGAGGTTATGCTCATAACTAGCTTCATTAGTGATAATCGTTTTAGAGCCTTATTTAGTGCTATCATACTCTTTGTACCGACAAGTTTATTTTTAGGCATGGTCTCACCTTATGCCTTCAAACTAAAGCTATCTAGTTTAGATACTAGTGGAGAAACTGCTGGTACTTTATATGCGCTCTCCACACTAGGGAGTATTATTGGCACCTTTTTAGCAGGTTTTTATTTAATACCAAGTTTAGGTACTCAAAAGTTGTTAATACTTATAGCCCTTGTTTTAGCTTTGAACACTTTATTAATTAAGGAGGGGCGCTTATGGTATTTTAGAGTTTTATACTCTTTTATTTTAGTTATACTGTTATTTTTTAATTTAAATACTGTTGATGTGCAGGCTAAAAACTTTATTGATTTAGATACAGAGTATAGTCGTGTCTTTATATATGACACTGAGATAAAAGGTAAAGAGGTAAAAGTACTACTAAGAGATGATAAGTTTCACAGTGCCAAGTATTTAAATAGTGATGAACTGGTTTTTGATTATACTAATTATTATAATTTAGCTTTAGAGCTATTACCGGCTAGTCGTAAAACTTTAATGATAGGTGGTGCCGCTTACTCCTATCCGCAATTTCTCTTAAATTATTATCCTGATTTAGATGTTGATGTGGTAGAGATTGATCCAAAACTTACAAAACTAGCTAAAAAGTATTTTGGTTTAAAAAATGATGATAATTTAAATATATATCACAACGATGCCAGGATATATATTGATAACAATAAAAAAAAGTATGACATTATTTATGGTGATGCTTTTTCCTCTCACTATAGCGTGCCTTATCATCTAACAACTTTAGAGTTTAATAGGAAATTATATGATTCATTAAATAGTGAGGGTATTTATATTATGAATATTATTTCCTCAATTGATGGTCCTAAATCACAGTATTTCAAAGCACAATATAATACGACTGCTAGCGTTTTTGATGAGATACTAGTTTTTCCTGTATTAAATAAAAAGGATGAGGATATGGTACAAAATATAATCCTTTTAGCGTATAAAGGTAATAAAGATAAAGATTATTTAATTAATAGTTTACAAAACAGCAAGTATATAAATAATCTTTATTTAACTAATGGTTTTAATTTTAATATGATCTTAACCGATGACTACGCTCCAGTAGAATATTATATTAATAAAATTAAATAAGTATTGATATATTTAAGATTATATTGTATAGTAATAATCAATAAAAATTATCTTAAAATTATGTCAGAACAAATTATTTCACAAGATGGATACAATAAATTAAAAAATGAATTAGATTATTTATTAACCACCAAAAGAAGGGAAATTGCCGATAGAATTGAAAGAGCTAAAGAATTAGGTGATTTAAGTGAGAACGCTGAATATAGTGAAGCAAAGGATGCTCAATCCTTAAATGATACTAATATAATGGAAATTTCAAATACATTAAAAAATGTTACTGTAGTTGATAACAAAAAATCTAAAAATGAGATAGGCATGGGTTCCATAGTGACAGCAAAAAATGGTCAAAAAGAAAAGAAATTTACTATTGTTAGTTTTAACGAAGCTGATCCTCTAGAAGGTAAAATATCTAATGAATCACCACTTGGTTTAGCATTTTTAGGAAAAAAGAAAGGTGAAGAAGTGGTTGTGAGAACTCCTAAAGGGGAAGTTAAATACAAAATTCTTAAAATTGAATAATATGGAAAATAAAAGTATTAACGAAAAAGAAGACAGATTAAAAAAGTTAAATAATTTAAAGGATTTAAATATTAATCCCTATCCTGCTAAATCAAGCAGGGATACTTATGTTAAAGAATTTGTTAATAATTTTGATAAATTAAATAGTGAACAAAAACAAATTACTATAGCAGGAAGAATTAGATCTCTTAGATCTCATGGAAATTTATCTTTTATTAACCTAGAAGATGAGTCTGGAACTATACAGGTAGTTATTTCAAAAAAAGAACTAAATAATATTGATGATTACAAGGTTTTTAGTAAAAATATAGATAATGGTGACTTTATACAATTTAGTGGAGTGGCTTTTATAACTCACAAAGGTGAAAATAGTCTTTTGTGTAAAGATTTTAAAATATTAAGCAAAACTCTTAGACCTATACCTGATGCCTGGTATGGCCTTAAAGATGAAGAAGAAAGATATAGAAAAAGATATTTAGATATACTTTTAAACCCAGACCTTAGAGACATGATTAAAAAGAGAGCTAAGTTTTGGCAGTCTATGCGCCAGTTTATGCTTAATAAAGGCTTTCTTGAGGTGGAAACACCAGTCTTAGAAACAACGCCTGGTGGTGCGGATGCTGAAGGCTTTATAACTCATCACAATGCGCTAGATATTGATGTTTTTTTAAGGATTTCAACTGGAGAGCTTTGGCAGAAGAAATTAATGGTAGCTGGTTTTGAAAAGACTTTTGAGATAGGTAGACAGTTTAGAAATGAGGGTATGGATGCTGAACATTTGCAAGACTACACCCAAATTGAATTTTACCTTGCTTATGCTGACTATGAAAAAGGTATGGAAATAGTGGAAGAGATGTATAAATATGTAGCAAAGGAAACATTTGATACTTTAAAGTTTAAAATCAGAGGCTTTGATATTGATTTAGGTAAAAAATGGGAAAGATATGATTATAGAGAAACAGTTAAAGAGAAAACTGGTATTGATATTTTAGATACTAATGAAAAAGAAATTAAAGCTAAACTTGATGAATTAAATGTGAAATATGATAAGAAAGGCTTTAACATTACCAGAGCTATAGATAATCTTTGGAAGTACTGTAGAAAGCAAATTGCCGGTCCAGGTTTTTTAGTTGGTGTTCCAATTACTGTTTCACCACTGGCTAAACAAGATGATAATCACCCTGAGATAGCTCAAAGATTTCAACCTATCATTGCTGGCTCAGAGTTAGGAAATGGTTATAGCGAGTTAAACAATCCTATTGAACAAGAAAAGCGCTTTAAAGAGCAACAAAAACTAAGAGAAGCAGGGGACAAAGAAGCACAAATGCATGATAAAGGCTTTGTAGAGGCTCTAGAATATGGCATGCCACCTACTTGTGGTTTTGGTACTAGTGAGAGACTATTCTCATTTTTAATGGATAAATCAGCTAGAGAAGCACAAATATTTCCACTTCTAAGACCTAAGAAATAGTTTCTTAATTATATAAACAATAATTAAATACAATAAATGCTAGTACCTAAATACTAGCACTATTCGGGGATCGTCTAATGGTAGGACGCCTGGTTCTGGTCCAGGTAATCGGGGTTCGAATCCCTGTCCCCGAGCAGTCACGTGAGTTTTTCGAGAGACTCGTATACATCTAGAAAACACCAACTTTATGTTGGTGTTTTTTTGTTATATTTTTTTATTTTATATTAACTATGATATAATAATTATGTAATATTAGTAAAGAACTTAATTATTATTTATGCCAAAAAAATATAAAAAAATAATTATAAGTTTGTTATTAATTTTTATTTTAGATTATATTTTAATTAAAGCAATTAATGATAAAATAGAAATAACAAAGGAAATGATAGGTCACTTATCTATGATATCAATAGTAGTTTTATATTTTTTTACTGTACACCTTAAAACAATCAATGATTTTTTTGAAAAAATTCCAAAATTTTTAAGTGCTATATTATTTTGGGGTATATTATTTGCTTTGGTTTAAGTTTTAAGCTTATTATCAATAGATGGGATGATTAGTTTTTATGGCATATTTTTCACTATGATAGTTTTTATGATTGTAGAATCTGTATATGAATAATTAATTTATAATTATTAATATAATTAATTTATATGAGCACTAATTTAAAAAATAAAATTTTAGTTTATTCTTTACTGTTTTTAATTTTACCTCTTCAAATACAAGCTTTGACAGCCCCTGACTTAAATGATTCTCCGGTGTATAATTATAGTTCTTACGAGATTATTCCAGGAGGAGAAGGGAGAAACTATAATCTGACACCTGCTTGTGAAAAAATAGAAGGGCGCTTTTTTAATGAAATCAATGAATGCATAGCAATTTGCGATGAATGCGTTTTGAGAGACAATGGCTGTTGGTATTGTCTAGATTCCACCCCAGAATTTAACGAAGAAAAATCAATTCAAACAAATAATAATAAAGTATTTTGGCAGCAAGTAAAAAACTGGCTCTTTAATTTATGGAATAATTTTCTTAATATTTTTCAGAACCAACCTCAAAAAAAGGATGGTGAAAATGAGAGTAAAGATAAACAAGAAAAAAATGATTTAAGTAAAAAAATTACAGAATTTTTAGAAACTGAACAAAGAGGAGAAAATATAAATGAAAAAACAAAAGAAGAATTAGAACAAAATTTAAAAAAAAGAATTAAGAGTGCCCGAAGTTTAGCTGAACTTTTTAAGTTAAGAGAGCTTGCTTCTTGGTGGTGTGTTAAGAAGCACGGCTTAAACGGTGAAGGTTTAGAAGTATGCGAAAAATCTTTAGCTAACTTAATTAGGCAAAAAGGAGATAAATTTAAAGAAGAAGAATTGGCAAAGATTAATGAAGAAAATATTTCACCAGAAACTTTTCAAAAAATGAGAAGCCTTTATGCTTTACTCGCCTCGGCTCAAAATACTCAAGGAGAAGGAACTTTTTTCTCTACGGAAAACATTATTAACGTTAGAAAAAAGCTCAGAGAAAAGGCCCAAGTATTTTTAAATAAAGCTTTACTAAAAGCAAATTGGAATGAAATTGAAGCTTGGTTTGATTTTGTTTTAGCTTATACCAGAGTCTCAGACAATCAGGGTAGCGGATTATTTAAAAATAGCACTCCTCTAACTAAAGCCCAGTATCGTTATCGTAGATTGTTGCTTCTTAGATTAGCAAATATGGATATTTGCAATCCTAACCAAGAAAAACTTAACAAATTGAAAGAAAAATTAAAATCCGGGCGAGGGTGTGAGGTAAAATTAGGAAGCAAAGAAGCGTGCCAAAAGTTAGCTCAAGGAAATCTTGAAGAAACTTATAAAATTTTATATAAAAAAGATCAAAGTGATGAAGCTAACAACTTAGAAGAAAATAAAGTTTCCGAACCAATTAATTGCGAGAAATTTAAAGAGGTTAGTAAAAAAGAAATTGAGGAAAAAAATGATAACGAAGAAGAAGTTAATATAGGAACAAATATTAGTTATGAAACGGAAAAAACACAAAAACCGGAAAACGATACAGAAAATAAGGACATAATTGATTGTAATAATGGACTTTGCGATGTACCTGAAAAAGAAAATGATATTAATATAGACCAAGAAGAAACAATAGAAAATATAAATGAGGGAATAAGTACTTCTTCTCCGATAGAGAACAACGAAAAAATTGATAAAATTTGTCAGTTTGAAACTACTTTTAATGATATTACCGGATGGAGCTTTATTATCTCTAGTTGTGACCAACCTGAAAATAGAATTTACGATTGTATTTTAGAATGCGGACTCTTACCTCCACAAAAGATTTTCAATCAAGAAGAGAGACTTTGTTATGAAACTGCCGGAGGGTTTATTGATTACAATTTAGAAGTTCCTTGCCGCTATGATCAAGCTCCTCCGGAGGAAATTGAAGTTTGTGTTAATAATTGTTTAAATTACTAAAATCAATTATTGAATTTTAAATAAATTATTTTACTTTGATTCGAATTTCGTCCGTCTCTCCAAATAGTTAACGAAAATATCAATCCTATGTTATCTTTCTTATATAAAATGTTAAATTAATACTTATGAAAAAAATTTTTGTTATTATTTTTATTTTATAATTCCAATCAATACAAAAAAGAATATAATTAAAAATAGTTGATTATTTTTAAAAGATAATTTATTAGTTATTATAAATAAATTAAATAAAATTAAAATATATGAAAATTTTAATTATCGACAACGACCTTAGTACTGTTAAAACTCTTGAAGCTTTAATATCAAATCGAGAAAATTTCAATATTCAGATAGCTTTAAGTGGAAAAGAAGGGCTTGACGAGTTGATGCGTGATCCTAATTATGACTTAGTTTAAGTTGATATAATGATACCAGAAATTGGTGGGATGGAAGTTTGCAAAAAAATGACAAACAATTTAAAATTAAAAAATGTTCCTGTTTTACTTATGTCTTCAGCTCTACCAATTTCATCAGAAGAATATAAAGCTACTTTAAAAAATTCTATTTCTTTTAGCATTGTTAAAGGAGTTATTGAAAAACCCTTTGTTATAGATGATCTTTTAGCTAAAATTAAAAAAATTACCAAAATTGATTTGAATTATAAATAAGTAAAAAACCCAAGTCTCATTTTATAACATAAATGAGATTTTTTATTTAAAAAAAATGTGCTAATATAAAATCAAAATAGTTTATTATACATTAATTGATACTTAATTAAGATTGATAAATGATATTCCTTGACAAATACTTATTATGGGTATATACTCATAACAGGTAAGAAACTTAAAGGTCGCTTACCAAATATAAATCTTAATTGAATAAATATATGCCTAATTTAGATCAAACAGGCCCTCGAGGCCAAGGAGCACAAACAGGTAGAAGAATGGGGAAATGTTCAGGTTTTGGACAAAGATTTGGAGCTAACAGAAGAAGATTTGTCTCTTCAAAAAATGAGCTAGAAGCACTAGAAGATGAAGAACAAGCCCTAAAGGATGAACTAGAGATTATTAAAAATGAAAAAGATGCCTTAAAAGCTCAAAAATAAAAGAAGGCCGTGCACCGACCCCTTTAATAAAAGGGGTCGGAAAGCCTTCTTTATATAAATATTAACATAATAATTATTATTATTTTCAATATATGCCTAGACCAAGACTAAATAGAAAAGTTAGCTTTAATCCTAAAGTAACATATTTTAAACCTCAAGGGATTCCAATGAGAAACATCCAAATAGTTAAATTATCAAAAGAAGAAATAGAAGCATACCGTTTAAGATATATAAAGAATTTAGATCAAAATAGTGCAGCTAAAGAAATGGATACTTCAACTAGTACTTATCAAAGAATTATTGATTTAGCTTATAAAAAAATAGCTGATGCTTTAATTAATGGTAAGGCCATAAAAATTGTAAATAAGTTTAAATAAACTATTTATTTTTATATAAAATCCATTTGTGTTACAATAATAAAGTTAATATAATAAATAAATATGTTTAACTTAGAAAAAATTAAAGAACCAAAACAAAAAATAGAAGTAGAAACTAAAGAAAATTTTGAGCACGAACCCTCTCAAGAACTCTTAGAAATTAATGAGAAATTAAATCAATTAAAAGATAAGAGTTTATATTCACAGGATAAGGAGAAATATAAAGAATTATCTTATCAAGTATATAAAGATTTAGGTAGTTTTTTTATAAATAATGGTGGTGAGTTTTCTAGTGATGTTAATAATGTGTATAGAAAATATCAAAGTGATTACAATAACCCTTTAGTAGTTAGAAGAGAAGACCCTGAAAAAGTAACCCAGCTAGTTGATGGTAAAGATATTGATTTAAAATTTGATCCTAAAGTAATAGGTGACAGAGGAGATAAATATGCTAATTGTGCAATCTGGCCTTATGGAAAAAATCCTGTAGCAGGTATTAAAAATGCTTTTTTAGAAGGTAGAGGCATGGCTGGACCATTGGTTACTCTTACTGCTGTAAAGGCAAACCCTAATAATACTAGCATAGAAACGCCTAAAGACTTTAAGATTAAGGTAGGTGATATTGAAAGGGAGGCGGTAAGGATATTTTCAGGAAATATTAATAAAGAAGATTTAAAGTTTATTATACTTAGAATTCAAAAAGATTTTTTTCCTCAAGACAACTTAACTGAAGAAGAAATTAAAACAAATCCTAAACAAATATTTAGGGCAATTGAGTTTTAATAATAAAAAAAGGTTAACTATTGTTAACCTTAATACATTTTAAACAATGTTCAGCTGCTGGAATTATTTCCAGCCTTTTAATTTCAATTGGTTGATTACATTTTTCACAATATCCATACTGATTGGTATGAATTTTGTGTAAAGCCTTTCTTAGTTTTGGCACTAAGTTTTTTTGCTTATATTTTGTGTAATCAGACAAACCTCCATTTTTAAGCTCTTCCTTAATCCTTTCTGGATCATTATACTTTTCAATTCTGGTCTGAATTCTTTTTTCTTGTTTCTTTAAAAATTGACTACCAAAATTCCCCCTGTGTACGCTAAACATATTTTCCTTTTTTTAAAATGAACAATTTAAACCGAATATTATTGAAAGCTAATGATACACCTTTATCACTTTAATGTCAAGTGTAATTGATTATATTATAATTTAATACTAAATAAGTTTTTAAAAATGTGGTTATATGTTATTATAAAATAATATAATAATTAAGCTAATACTTTAAATTACTAATATAAAGTATTTAAAAATATAAACAAAAATTAATATGAAAAAGCTAACTTATTTATTTATACTAGCAATACTGTTTGTTGGTATGATATTTTTGGTAGACGTTACCAAAGCTCAAGAAGAAAATAATACTGATCCAGTGCCTTGTACATTAGAATATATGCCAGTTTGTGGTGAAGACGGACAAACGTATTCTAATCGTTGTGTAGCTGAGAATCAAAACAATGTAAAAGTACTGAAGGAAGGTGAGTGTGATATTAGTATTGATAATGATAATGTGGATAATAATGAGGATGATAATGACATAGCCAGAATGAGAAAAAATGCTGGCCTTCTATTTAAAAACCAGATTATGAGTGTATTAAAAGAAGTAAAAGAAACTAGAAGTCAAGTCAGAGAAAGAAATGTAGAACAAAAACAATTAAAGAAATTAGAAAGAAAAATGATGAAGGTTAGTGAAACAGTTCAAAAATCTATTAACACTTTTGTGGCATATGGGGTAGACGATAATAGTAAAAAGCTAGGAGAAGGTGAAAGAGCTGCAGTAATATATTCATATGAAGAAGCCTATGAAAAATTACCAGAAACTGAAGAAGAATTAACTGATGTTATTAAAATAGCAAACGGTAGATGGCCTGGTAGAATGAGTGAAAAAGCAGAAAATCAAGCTAAAGAAAGATTTAGAGAAATATATAAAAGACAACTTAGAGAAAGCAACCCTCATGATATGTCAGCTATGAAAATTATGGCCTATGGTTTAAAGCAGAGAGCTGAAAACAGAAATTTAAACAGTGAAAGAAAGGGTATTAAAATATTTGAAGACATTTTTGGACATGTACCTGAATCAACTGAAGATTGGAATGCTATGCAAGCCATAACTTATTCAGGAGCTACTAGATAAACTAAAGAATAACAAAAAACACCAAATTTGGTGTTTTTTTGTTGTATAATTATACCTTCAATATAAATGCTTTACATTTTTTATAGTATACTGATTAATAATATTGATATTAATCTTTACTTATATTAATATATATGTGAAAATATAAGTATTGTTTAAATAATTAAAGTTGAATTATATATTCTATTTAAGATATATAATCACTAAATATTAAAATATGGCTAAAAGGGATACTGGTGTGGGTAAAAATAAAAAAAGTAAGTCACACAAAACTGCTAAAAGACTAGAAGCTAAAAGAGTCATGCTGGAAGAGAAAGCAAAAAAAAGACAAAAAAGATAAAGAGACTATTATAGCACAAATAAAAACAGGCCCCAGTAGGGCCCGTTTTTATTATGTAAAAAAGTTATTACGCTTTTTTAATATTTACTGCAGCATTTCCTTTAGGTGTGTTTTCAACTTCGAAAGAAACTTCGTCTCCTTCTCTTAATTCGTCAAAACTAACACCTTCTAGGTTGTTGGCGTGAAAAAATAAATCATCAGAGCCTTCTTGGCTAATAAAGCCAAAATTTTTGTCAGTAAGTTTTTTGATTGTACCTTGCATAAAAATGTAAAGATAAATTTAACTTAATAAATATTAAGCTGTAGAAATTCGACTTCATCTCTACATTGCTTATATTTGTTACTCTTAATTTAAGAGCAGTCAGTTTGATAACTAACATTTATATATTATCTTACTTTTTACAAAATGTCAATAGAATATACCAACCTTGCACTTATATTACACTTTATCTAAATTAAATTTAAGTAATAAAAAAGTGGGCTTTTTTGACCCACTTGTTGATTTTTTTTAAAAGTTAAACAAATCATTTAATTTTTCAGCTAATTCACCATTTCTTGATACTATTTTATGTCCAAAATCATCAATTTTTTTAAATTCATTTAAACCTCGTTCATTTTTTCGATTATAGGTTACAATTATCGGTACATTGTAATTATCTATAAGATAGGTTTGATAAAAATTATAAGCTGTTATTTCATGATGAGTAGTAAATAACTGATTGTTAATAATAAAAAGAGTTTCATTTTCTACATTTTCAGATAGAATATGCATTATTCTTTTTTCTGAGTGGCCTTTTAACTCTTTTGTTGTTGAAATTTTGAGAGACCAAAAAAGTAATAATTTTAGATCAAAAAAATCGTTTTCATCCTTTGGATAGAACTCTACATTTTTAAAATCTTTTAATAAAGATGATACTTCTTGCCAAAAAAATTTATCTTGGCTTACAATAATAACTTTAATTTTAGATTTTTCCATTTCTTCTCTTTTTTTAAATTATTAAGTTGTTAAAGATATATATTATACTTATCACAATACATAAATAAGGTCAAACAATTAAACCTTCTAAGCTTATAACTATAACAATGAGCTAGTAAATTGTTTAAGGTAATGATATTATATTAATAAAATAAATCAATAATAATTTTATTTTTACCAATAAAATAAGCTATTAAATAAAGTAGTGTTATATTACCTAAAATAATTACTATTATAATTTTTCTATATTTTATACCAGATAGTCCTAAAATGGTATTTAAAATATCACCAGGCAGTGGTGTGAAAGCATTATATATGAATATTATAAGATAAACTAAATATAAAGATTGTTTTTTAAACCAAGAACTTAATTTTTCAATAATAGATTGCCATTTCTTGGTTTCAAGTTTTCTGCCTTTTTTACCTAAATAATAAAAAATACTATCTCCAACACTAAGGCCTAAACCGCCTGAAATTACAAATAGAAGATGATTATCTATTCCTGAAGCTATACTTATATACACAGCAAAAAAAGATGCAGACACAAAGCTTGATGAGCCACTTAATATTGCTATAATAAAGATTGGCAAATAGATATTATTTAAACCTATTTTTGTAACTATAGCTTGCGCTCCAATTAAATAAACTACACTAATCCATATTATTATTAAAACCAAAAAGCTTAGTAATAAAAAAACATTTAAATATTTTTTGCTGTAATATTTATTTACAATCATGATAATATAATATCATAAACATCATCTTATTAATATATGTTAAAACTAGAATACAAACAATATAATTATAAATATCCAGATTTTTTCTCTAATGAAAAAAAAGTTCTAGAAGGCGCTTTAAATACTAATGTAGATATTATTCATATAGGTAGCACATCTATTTCAGACTTAGGTGGTAAAGAAATTATAGATATAATGATAACCAGTCCTATTAATGACTTAAAAGAAGTTAGAACTCAGTTAATTAAATTAAACTATCAGCATAATAAAAATCTATCTTTTGGTGATAGGGAGTTTTTTAATAAAGATAAAGAAAACAATCATGACAGGATTAGAATTCATCTTCATTTAACTTTTAAAAATAGTCCTGCTTATGAAAAAGCTGTGTTATTTAAGAAATATTTATTAACCAATAAAGAAGAAGCTTTAAAATATGAAGATTTAAAAAAAAGAGCTATAAAGGAAGCTCAAGGTGATTATAAAAAATATAGACAAATTAAAAATAAATATATAGATAATTTATTAAAACACATATAAAGATAAGATTTAATATTTTAACCTATATTTAAAAATAAAAACTAAAAATTGACCATAATTTATATATTTAATATACTTATTTTATATGAAAAAACCTCTAGCAGTATATAAACCAAAAGGGCCGAGCTCTAATCAATATCTAAATAGAATAAGATCACTACTAAACACTAAAAAGATTGGTCATGCTGGAACCTTAGACCCTTTAGCTAGTGGAGTTTTAGTTATTGGCATAGGCAGGGAAGCTACTAAACAGTTAAATACATTGATTAAAACAGATAAAGAATATATTGCTGAGATAAAATTTGGACAAATTAGCACTACTATGGATGAAGAGGGTGATAAAGAAATAAAATGCGAGAACAATCCTGAAAACTTTAATTTAAATACTATTAAAAATGAGTTAAAAAAGTTTATAGGTAAAATTAAACAAATGCCTCCTAAATATAGTGCTTTAAAAATAAATGGACAGAGCGCTTATAAACTAGCCAGGAAAGGAAAGGACTTTGATTTAAAAGAAAGAACGGTGACTATTTATGATATAGATATTTTAGAATATAAATGGCCATATTTAAAACTTAAGGTGCATTGTGGCTCAGGAGTATATATTAGATCCTTAGCCCATGATTTAGGTGCAAATTTGAGCGTAGGAGCCTATTTAAGCGATTTAGAGAGAACTAGAGTAGGTGACTTCACAATCAATGATACTATTGATTTAGATAAGCTAAAGATAAGATATGATGAAAGCTAAATAAATATAAAACTAACTAATAAAATGAATGTTTATCAATAATTAACATTTAAATATATGAAAAATACAAGAAAAAAAATTACAATCATATTGGGAACTGCTAGAGAAGGTAGACAATCAATAAAACCCTTTGAATATTTATACGAACTATTAAGTAAAAAAGATGATATTGAAATAAAAAAAATTGATGTAAAGGATTTTAATTTAAATAAAACAATAGCACCCTGGACTCAAAGTAAAGAAAATGAAGAATTTAAAGCTATAGTAAAAAACTGTGAAGCTTTTATATTAGTTGTTCCAGAATATAATCATAGCTTTCCAGGAGAACTTAAATTATTACTAGACCAAGCTTTAAAAGAGTATAAAAATAAACCAGTCATTGTGACTGGTGTTTCCGCAGGAGGTTTTGGGGGTGTTAGAGCTGTAGAATCCTTAATACCAATGCTTAGTGCTGTAGGACTGAAATACATTCCTCATCCCCTATACTTCTCTAATGTTGAAGAAACATTTAAACTTAATAAAAAAGAGCTTGATGATAAATATCAGGATAAAATTAATAAAAGTGTAGATGAGTTATTAAAAGCAATTTAATTATATTTTTTATTAAATTTTTGTTTGCTATAAGTTAATAAAACAATAAAATCAAATAGTGCTAACAAAAGAGGTACAAAAGTCCAAGAAAATAATAGATAAAGAACCCCGGCTCTTATTCTTCCTAGATAGAACTTATGTATTCCAAAAGCACCAAAGACTAAAGTTAAAATAATAGCAATAAGTTTGTTTTTTTTATAATGCATATTTTTAAGTTAATATTCTATAGTCTTATTTTACTATATTTTTATAATAATAACAATTTGTTGACAAAAATAAATTTAGTGATATAATAATTATACAAATTAATTTATAAGTTTTGCCGCAGACAGCAAGCAATATGTAAGACTTGCCAAGGTAAAAAGAGTTAAGATAATTCTTTTTAGTGACTGTGGTAAAACACAGTTTTTTGTTTATGGCTAAATCAAAAGAGCAAAAACAGGAAATCTTAAAAACATTAGAGGAAAAGATTAGTCGTAGTAAATCTATTGTCTTTGCTAGCTTTAATGCTCTAGGTGTACAAGATAATCAAGAACTAAGAGCAAAACTAAGAGAAGAAGGCGGAGAATACTATGTAGCTAAAAAAACTTTAATAGATTTAGCATTAAAAGATCAAAAAATTAAAGATCTTGATGTTAAAACATTTGAAGGTAAATTAGCCACTATTTTTTCTTATGATGATGAGGTTGGCGCTGTTAAGGCCTTAGATACCTTTCGTAAAGATAACGATGAAAAGTTAAACTTTATGGGTGGTATTTTAGAAAATAAGTTTCTAAGTGCCGAAGAAGTAAGCAACCTTGCTAAGATTCCTAGCAGAGAAGAACTTTACGCTAAAATGGTTGGTTCTTTGAATGCTCCTGTATCAGGATTTGCTAATGTCCTTGCAGGTAATTTACGTAAATTAGTATATGCCTTAAATGCAGTAAAAGAGGCAAAAAATTAATTATTAATCTAATTTATTGTTTTTAATTATTATAAAATATTAAAAACATAATTATTTAAAATTATGGCTGAAGAAAAAAAAGAAGAGCAAACACAAGCTGATGCTCCTGAAACTACAGAAGAAAAAAAAGAGGAAACTAAAGAAGTTGAAGTTCCTGAAAAATTTCAAAAATTAGTTTCAGAAATCGAGCAAATGACTGTGCTTGATTTAGCTGAGTTTGTTAAAATTCTTGAAGAAAAATTTGGTGTTTCTGCTGCTGCTCCTCAAATGATGATGCAAGGTGGAGCTGCTGGAGGTGCTGAAGAAGAAAAAGAAGAGAAAACTGAATTTGATGTAGAATTAACTGATGCTGGTTCTACTAAAATTGCAGTTATTAAAGCAGTTAGAGCAATCACTGAAATGGGACTTAAAGATGCTAAAGATTTAGTTGACGGAGCTCCTAAGGTGATTAAAGAAGCTGTTAAAAAAGAAGAAGCTGATGATATGAAAGCTCAAATTGAAGAAGCTGGTGGAAAAGTAACTCTAAAATAAGAACAGATAAAAGAAGTAATAAAAAGAGAAGGGGATATACCCCTTCTTTTTTTATATTTTCTATGTTATTTATTTGTTTATCTAAGTTACTCTAAACTATTAAGATCAACTGAATAGATTTTGCTTCCTTGTAATATATAAGCAAGGTCATTATTATTAACCACAATGTCAGTAATATTATCGATATTGTTAAAATAATATTGATTTTTAAACTTTAAACTTTCATTACTGGTGTCAGCAAATTGAAATTGCAACAACCTATTCATATCCTCTTCAATAATATAAACAAACTCGTCAGTAAATATAAGTTTTTTTGCATTATTTATTTGTGGATTAACTGTATCCATTGAAAAATCTTCTTTTTCACCGGAGCTAAGTTTTGTTATATTACCACTTTTTTCTAAGAAATAAATAGAAACATCAATTTCTAAATCAACTGGTTCTATTAATTGATCTGAATCATTAACCCAATTAGTGTTAAAACTCAAACTTGAAGTGTTATTACTATATCTATATACCTGAGAATTATTAGAATCTAAAACATAAAATCTGGCACCATATCCTTCGAGAGCTGTAATTTGAGCATCATCTACAGGTAAGTCTAATTCTAATAGATTTGTTTCTTGTTCTGGTAGTAGAACTTGTAAAACCTTATCATTAAATAAATAATATAAATTATTAAAATTATCAAAGGCAGGATATTTTAAATTTTCACTATCATATCCAAGCTCAATAGTATTTACATCATTAGAATCAGTATTAATTTGATATAAATTATCAACTTCTTTAGCTGGTAAATACAAATTATTATCTACTAAAACTATAGTTTCTGATTTTTCATTATTAGGTAAATTTAATAATTTATCTGCGTCAATTTTAACAACATGTCTAACTTCTTGATACTGTTTTTCTAAAACATCCTTAAAATCTTGATACTTTGCTTGTCTTGCTTCACTTTCTTTAGGTATATTTTCTATTAATTCATCTGTTTCTGATAAAAGCTCTCGAGCAGAATTTTCATTATCATACAAAAGATAAGATTCAATTTGGTTCTGATTTTTTTCAATAGTACTTACTTTATCTTGATAAGCTAGACGTTCTTCTTTTAATTTATTTTGATAATTACTTACTAATATACTTGTCACTAAGATAAGCACTAAAACTAGAATTCCACTAATTATTAACTTTTCTCGCTTTTTAAAGTTAAGTATTTTAGATGATTTATTAATTTTTTTTGCTGAAGGCCAGGAATTCTTGTTTAATGATGGAAGTAAGGTACTTATTTTTTTAAAGAAAGCTAATATACCTGGTTTTTTCTTCATAAAAATCTTATCTTTCAGTAATATCTTTTGATTCTTTGTTTTAAAATCTTCTTTAATATTTTCTATTTGTTCACTTTCTATGTTTTCTACTTTAGGTTTTTCTTCATTTTTTGCTATATGTACATTTTTTGGTTTAAATTTCGGTTTTAAAAATGATTTTATTTTTTTAAAACGTTGCTGTAATTTATCTTTATTAATTAATCCAGCAGTTGAGAGTATTTTAGCAGTTTTTTCTTCTGTGTGTTTCAAATTATTTGAAGCTTCTATTTCTTCTTTAGTATAAGTTTCATTCTCTATTAAACCATAAGTATTTTTCATAATAATACCTGAGAAGGGAACTCTGGCATTAATTTCTTTTAACTTATTTTTAATTTGTTCAGCTGCGCCCAAAGGAGGAAGGTTGGTGATAATGTCTTTAAAAGTTTCACTAGATATATATTCTGATAAAGTTTCATTACTTAAAACAAAAAATGATCCAGAAGGAATTTCACCACTAATTACATTATTAAAAAGCTTATCTAATTGTGGTTTATTAATAACATCTTCATCATCACTATCATTATCTTGGCTTAATTTAAGAGTTTCATAATTTTCTTCTTTTTTATAAATGACAAAAGCTTTATTATTTCCTAATTGAGAAAAATATATTTCGTTGTTATAAGTAACACCGATGCTTAGACTTAAGGTTTTTAAATCAACCTTATTTTTACCATCTTTTAAGAAATTACTAAGCTCTATGTTTAACTTAGCCAACATGGCCTCAAATATATTCTCTACCTTTAAATTATCAAGTTTTTCTCTAAGTAAAATCTTTTCATCGTCATAATAATATTTATCAAGCGCTGATACTAAAAAATCTGCTAACTCAATCAACTCACTCCTTTTAGCGTCAGATTGAAGTAACATAAACAATTTACCTCCTAAATTCTCCTTAACCCCATCAGGTTGAGCAATATAAAACTCACTATTTAAGGTTTTTGGTGAATTATTTAATGTAAAACCGGCGATTTTGTTAGACATAAATTAGTACTTAGTGCGTATAAAATTCTTTGACTTTTACTATAGTATATTATACTATAAAAAGGTAAATAAATAAACAATTTATTATGTTAAGCTATTTACTAGGTTCTAAAGCGAGAGTAAAAATATTAAAACTTTTCTTACTTAATACTGAAGAAAAATACTATATCAGACAAATTGCTAGAGATTTAGAATTACAAGTTAATTCAGTTAGAAGAGAGTTAGAAAATTTAGAAAAATTTGGCTTGCTTTTAGCTGAACCATCAACTTATACAGTTAATGATTTCTTATTAAATAATAACATAAATTCAGAGTCAGGTGAAGAAAATAGAATGGCAAAAAGTAAGTTAATAGAAAAAAAGAAAGACAAAAAAGAGAATTCAAAACAAGATAAAAAATATTATCATTTGAACAAAAATTTTATACTCTACAATGAAATTAAAGCTTTAATCACTAAGTCACAAATTTTAGCTGGTAAAAATTTTCTCAAATCATTACAAAAAATATCCCAACCTAGATATTTAGCCTTAACTGGTATTTTTGTTAATCGTTCTTTTCCTATTGATATCTTTGTTGTAGGTAGAGTTAACAAAAAAAAGTTTGAAAAAACAATTTCCGATCTTGAAAAAGAAATAGGAAAAGAAATTAATTACTCTATTATGGATCAGAAAGAATTTCAATATAGACAAGAAATCACTGATATTTTTGTATACGATATTATGCAAACCAAAAAAATTACTCTAATCAATAACATCAGCTCAAATAAAAAATATGAATAATTTAAATAAGCCTAAATCAACTTGGCAATATTTTTTTTATATTTTAGTTTTTCTTTTTATTGCTGTTGTTATTTTCTTTTTAAGTCTAGCAGTACAAGCCAAAACAATAATTCAAGATTCTTGGGAAGCTAAAGAAAATTTAGAATTAGCTGTTAATGATTTCAAAATAAAAAACTTTAATGATGCTAAAGACAAAGCAATAATAGCTGAACTACGTAGTCAAAAAGCATTAAAAGAATTTAAGAACTTAAAAGATAGAAAGATAAATTTCTTATACAATCAATATCAAGAGCTTGAGCAACTAGAAGAAATGTTAGAAGTAACTGTGATTGTTTCACAAAGTATTAAAAAAAGCTCTGATATTTTTAAAGATGTTTACGTAAATCAGTCTGGAGCAAACTATCTAGACAAGCAGGAAAAATTCTTTAAACTTCAACAAGCAATTCCTGAAATTAACGGTCTACAGGCTAATTTAAGCTTAGCTATACATAAAATAAAGAGTTTAGAGTTTAATGGCTGGCTTAGTCCCTTCAGGTCTAAATTTAATACTATTAGAGAGGATCTTTTAGTTTCATGGACTTATATTGATAAAGCTATGCCCCTTATTACTAGCATGCCAGATATATTAGGCTTTCCTGAAAAAACTAATTATCTTTTTATATTCCAAAATAATGATGAGTTAAGACCTAGCGGAGGTTTTGTGGGTTCATATGCCGTTATGCAAGCTGATAACGCTAAATTTAAAACTATCCTCACAGCTGACAGTTATCATTTAGACATGCCAGTTAAAAATACCTTAGATACAGAGGCTAATTCAATTTTAAAAAAATATTTAAAAACTGAAAAGATGTTTTTTAGAGATGCTAACTGGTCTCCTGATTGGCAAGTATCCGCCCAAAACCTTGATTATGTATACAAAAAAATACTAGAAGCTTGGCCTGAAGATAAAGAAATGCCATTTAATGAAAACTTTGATTATATTATTGGTATCACTCCAGATTTAGTTGAGGCACTTTTAGAAATAACTGGGGCAATAGAAGTTGAGGGTAAAATATATAATTCACAAAACTTTCAAGCACAATTACAAAAACAAGTAGAAATTGACTATATTGATCAAGGCATTTCTTCATGGGAAAGAAAGAGTACTATATCTTATATTTTAAAAGAAATAGAAACTAGACTTTTAAATTTAAAGATGACAGATTGGCCAGAAGTTTTTTATACGCTCGTCGAAGAAGCTGAGAAAAAAAATGTCTTAATATATGCACAAGATCAGTATAGTCAAGAAATAATAGAAAACATGGGGTGGTCCGGAAAGGTACAAACAAATGTTGATGATTATATTATGGTAGTAGATGCTAATATGGCGGCTTTAAAAACTGATGCTTTAATATCAAGAGATTTAAACTATAATTTAAATATAGATGAAGACTACAGATCTCATTTAAATTTAAACTATAGACACCAAGGAAAAGAGATTAATTGGCGAACCAGTAAATATCATAGTTATAGTAGAATTTATTTACCAATTAATTCTACAGATATTAGAGCTGAAGGTTTTGCTGATGGTAGTTTAAATATATATAAAGATAAAGATTTAAATAAAATGGTAGTAGCTGGTTATTTTACTATCAATTTAGATTCTCAAAAAGAAATAGATATTTATTACAATAATGAGATAAGTGATGCAAATGACTACAAATTATATCTACAAAAACAACCTGGGACTGAATGGAGAACTAATATTAAAATTGAAACTAATCAAGACATTAAATCCTTTTTTCCTAGTTTTAACTCTAGCTATGATCAAGAAAATAATATAATTAAATGGTCAGACACTCTAAATAAAGATCAAAAATATAATGTAAATTTTTAATATGAAAATACTACAAGTTAACAAATATCATTATTATAGAGCTGGAGCAGAGAAGTACTATCTTGATATTTCAAATGAATTAAAAAAACAAGGACATGAACTTGCTTATTTTGCTATGCAAGATGAAAATAATATTAATAGTAAATGGAGTAAATACTTTGTTTCTAAATTAGATTTCCATAATTTATCTTATAAAGATAAACTAAAACTACCAGGAAGAATAATATACTCATTAGAAGCAAAAAGGAAATTTAAAAAAATAGTGGAAGACTTTAAACCTGATGTAATACATGCTCACAATATATATCACCATATATCTCCATCAATTTTAAGTGTAGCCAAAAAGAAAAATATACCAGTTATTTTGCATTTACAAGACTATAAAATAATTTCTCCTAATTATAATATATACAGTCATGGAAAAAATCATTGGGATTATTGCGGTGGCAGGTTTTACAGATGTTTATTTAATAAATGCTTTAAGAATTCCTACATACAAAGCTTTCTAGTTAGCTTGGAATACTTTGTTCATCATTATTTAATAAATATTTATAACAAAAATGTAGATGTATTTATAGCTCCTAGTTTATTTATGAAGGAAAAAGCTAGTATGTTTAGTGTTGAAGCAGAAAAAATAGCAGTGATAAATAATCATATTCAAGATAATGAAATAAGTAATGAGGCTCAACCTAAAGGTGATTACTGGTTATACTTTGGCAGACTAGCTGTAGAAAAGGGAATACAGGATTTAATTTCAGCCCTTAATAAGATTGATGACAACTCTAAACTTAAAATAGCTGGTGATGGTCCCTATAAAAAAGAGCTTGAAGATTTAATTCTTAAACTAAAATTAAATGATAGAGTTGAGTTTTTAGGAAAAAAACAAAAACAAGAATTAAAAGAAATTATTAAAAAAGCCAAAGCTGTAATAATACCATCTATCTGGCCTGAGAATTTTCCCTTTGCTTTACTAGAAACTATTGCTATGGGAAAACCAGCTATAATCGCAAATAGCGGAGGAATGCCAGAAATTATAAACCATGAAGAAAATGGTTTTATATTTGAAGCAGGGAACGTAGATGATTTAAAAGAAAAAATGCTCAATATAGATAAAATAGATTATATGAACATGGCCAATAAAGCCTTGGAAAGTTCTAAAAAATATAAACTAAGTAAAACTATTATTGATTTAACTCTTTTGTATAATAAATTAGTAATTAAGAAATAACTAAAAAATAATATTTACTTCATTATTGATAAAAAAAGAACACCTAAAAGGTGCTCTTTTTTATAGGAAATATTTATTTTGTATTACTCAATATTAAAACTAATGCTATAATGAAGTCCACTTTCTTGTCCTTCAACTCTTATATCAGTCTTTTGAGATTTTCTAACTTCAGGAACTGTAAGTATAGTTTCAAATCTTCCTAAATTATTAGCTTTAACTAAATACTCTTCTTTTTTAAATTCTATTTTTAAATCTTCATTAACTGAGAATCCTCCACCTGAAAGCTCAATTTCAGAATTACTAGCAGCACTAGATCTGTCTAATTTCAAAAACAAATCTTCAACAATCTCAGGCTTATCATTGGTACCAGCTTTAATTGAGGCTATTTTATTTAAATTTTTATCTAAAACTAAAATGTTAGAGTTATTAAATAATACTAAATTATCGCCACTTTCTGTATTTACAAGTTCAAGACCCATAGCCCAACCTCCTTGTTCTCCGATATATGTAGTAACTCTTGAATTAACTAAAGACATGTCGTCAGCTCTTAACTTAACCACCCCCAAACCATTACTGAAGTACACGTATTCATTAGCAGTAGATTTAACATCATAACCAGTATAATCTAAATGACTAAAACTACTTTCTAAATCACCGGATAAATTAAACTTCTTAGTATAGAAATCATCTATCGCATATATCTTATCATTTACACTATTAAAATATACTTGTCTATTTTCATCTTTTTTGTAATTTAAAGTAATCTCACCAATATATGATCGAGAATTTTTATCATATACTTTTAATTTAGACCCTGTTTGATTAAAGATATAATGCTTACTACTAGCACCATCAATATTATATGAATATTTATTTAAAACATCATAGGTATTTACTACTTGCATATCATTATTCCACTCCTTAACTCCTTTGGGACTAATAGTCACTAAATAATCACCAAAAACATCTACTCGGTTATACCATTCCCAAATATTGTTTTTTAACTTGCGATCTAAACTAAGACTATTAATACCTACTTGATAACGATATAAACTGTATTTGCTAACACCGTAGGCATAGAGTTCGCCACCAATAACTTTAAAGGCAGAACTATTGAAGTCTTCTTTAGTATTAAAACGGTCATTAATAGCTTTAACGCTATCAATTCTATCTAAATTATTATTAGATAACTTAAAAACCTCAAGTGAACCTGAGTCAGCAGTAGTTATATAAAGGCTATTATTATAATAAATTGCATCACCTGAATAATAATCTACACTTTTAGTTTCAGCTGGCTGTATTACAAGTATCGCCCCTAAAAGGGAAAGGATACCAATAGCGCTGATAATTCTTTTTTTCATACTAAACATATTTATATATTATATATCTAATTAATATAAAATAATAACAAAGTATTTTATCTTTGTCAATAGATGAGAGGGTTTTTACCTTGACTTTATTTTTTAACTATGTTATTATTGTACATAAAATAATTTTGTACTTTACAAGAAAAAAATGGAGGAATCATGAAATATCTTATAAGTTTATTAATGCTTTTTTGCGTTACTAGCGCATTTAGTCAAGAAATCAAACCACTGTTAATTGGCGGTGCTGGTCAAATGTATAACAATAACTATGATAGAGGTCATTATTATTATGGATACTTTGACTATAAACCAATACAAAATAGTATGGGTAACACTGCTTTAGGTGCCTATGCCAAATATAATTATTGGCGTGGTATTTATGGAGGACAACGGATGGAAGAGATAAACAGTCTTGGTGCTGGTCTATCATTTGGTTTTATCCCAAACTACTTTCTAAGTTATGATGTATATAATAACATCAGCTTAGGATACAGAGAGTCTAAACATCTTAGTTGGACTAGTGTTGAGGAATTACCAGATGTCAGAAAAAAATTCGTTGACATAACTATGTATAGTCACTTAATGGATGAGTATTCTTTGTTTTTTTTCCGACATAAAATATTTATTGATATTAGTTATAACATTGATTCAAGTTTCGTAAATGAAAATTTACGTATAAAATTTGAAGAAAGTGTATATAACTTTTACGTTGGAAAAGAATTAAACCTAGCTCCTAAGATTATCCTAGGTTACACAAGTAGTACCTGGCACAATTTCTATGAAATTGGACTGGGAGTTGACTTATTTAGCAAGTGGTTTGTTAATATTGTGGATCTATCCCTTGTTTACAGGTATGACCCCGATATAGAGCAAAAAAGCTATGTTGAGCTTAGCGCCGGAGTTGATATTTTTAATTTATTCAATAATTAAAACTATCACTTAAAAAAATAACCCTATCTATTAAAGATAGGGTTTTTTATATAAAAAAACTCACTTGCGTGAGAAAAAATATATTTATATTTTTTTAAGTGTTTATAATAAAACCTTTTTATATACATCAATAATATCTTTACTTACCTTGGGCCAATTAAAATACTTTTCTACTCTTTCTTTACCTTTCTCACTTAATTTTAATGCTAAGTCCGAATCATTAATTAAGCTTTCAAGTTTTTCTTTTAAGTTATCTACATTTTTATTTTTAAATAAAACATTAGTATCACCAAGTACTTCTGCGTTTGCAGGTATGTCAGAGGCAATAATAGGTAGTTTGTAACTAAGAGCTTCGAGTAAGCTAATAGATAAACCTTCCTCTTCTGAAGGTTGTACAAAAATATAAGCATTAGAAAATAACTCATTTAGAGTATCTCCACTTTGTAAATCAGTAAAGATTATATTTTTATTATCTTTAGCTAGGTTATGTAAATATTGTACATAATCATTTGTATGTGAACTAGAGCCAACAATTACTAATTTTTTATCAGTATTTAATTTTTTATAAGCTTCAATTAAATAATGAATACCTTTATGTTTTACTAATCTAGAAATACTAACTATATAATTATCTTTATCTAAACCCCATTTTTCTTTAATTATATTAGCAGAAACTATCTTAGCTTTTTCTACAGCATTAGGTATATAATTTACTTGTCTATTATATCTTCTATAACTATAACTTTGTAAACTTTTCGATACAGCAATTACTTCATCAGCATATTTGTGACCTATTTTTTCACCTAACTTTAACATATGTCTAGCCACGGCATTCCATTTTTGATGATAATAATCCTGACAGTGAAAAGTAAATATAAGTTTAGTTTTAGGTTTAATTAGTTTAACAAGCCAAGCTAATAAACCAGGGCCAATAGAATGTAAATGAATTATATCAACCTTTTGAGTACTTAAATGAATAATAGATAAAAAAGTATGAACAATAGCATCTAAATGTTTACTACCAATAGTTGGTAAATTAATAATTTGTACACCTTGATAATCTTTTAATTTTTCAGGTCTATAATTAATTCTATTATATACCAAAACATCTTCACCAGCTTTAACTAAATTAACTGCTAAATTTTCAACATGTTTTTCCACGCCTCCACCTTTGGCTGGAATTCCTTTTTGTCCTATTATCGCTATTCTCATATATAATATTTTATCATATTAAGAAGATATTATATGATATATTTTAAGTTTTGTCAAGAGGGAGCAAAGAACTACAAATAATAAAAAAGTCTTGGATTTTTTTCCAAGACTTTATAGTTTTTTAAAATTAAGGCGTTTTTAATTATTTTTAATCACTAATCTCAACAAACTGCCAAACAAAACAATTTTCAGTAGAATTATAGAACCTAGAATTGGTCATTTTCGTATAAGTTCCAGAATTGTTTTGATCTGGCTCAATACGTAAACGATACTCTCCAGCACTATTAATAGGGATTGTATATTTAACATAACCAGTACCGCCGATCCATTCAGTCTCACGCTGACTAGACCAAGCATCTTCTTTAGTTACTTTAAACCTTGCTTTAGGCGAATTAATTTCTGAAGAATAATCAAAGATGTTTATATAAACATTTATTTGATCTACGTTCTCAATAACCTCAAATCTAATTTGAGGATTATCACCATCATCACCAGAATCACCTAAAACTTCAGTCTGAAAATTTTCTTCCTCTACTATTTGACCATTTAAAAATCCTACCCTTAAATGATCATAATCATTAGAAAAAAATCGAGAATCATTCATTGTGGCCCAAACAAAGTCATCCACATTTTTAAAACCTCCATAAGCTTGAGAATAAACGTCGTTAGATGTTAAAACTTCCCAATAAACTCTAGTAGAGCTAGTATCTGGTAAAATTTTAACTACATCCCATCTACTTTCAGAATTTGATCCTTCATATCCAAAGGGTCCATTTTCTGGCACCGGAGGGTTAGGAACTTTTTCTTTTAAACCACTAACAATATACTTAATTTGACCTTCACTATTAGGCTCTGTAGATGAATGAAGGTTAAATACAGCTTTTGCGCCTAATTCAACAACTATAACTATTTCACTTTTAACAGCGTTACTTCCATCTATAGCAGTAACAATGACATTATAAGTACCGGTTTCCTCATACAAATGATCTACTTGCTGACCCTCGCTAGTGGTGCCGTCACCAAGGTCCCAATACCATTCATTTGGTTCACCATTGATAGTAACAGCTTTTAGAATTACCCGTATATCAACCGCTATATAAGCAGTATCCATATTAGCAAATTCATTTTGAGAACTCTTTAAGTAAATCTTAACTTTCAGAGCTTCGTTATTTTCCTCTATTGAATTTTCATCTATAAATTCGTACTCTTCACAGGAAAAAGTGATTAGCACAATAGCAAATAAAAACATTAACTTTTTCATAATTACCTCCATTTTTGTTATTAAGTTTTAAAAAACATTTTCTATTATCTTACTGAATAAAACATATTTTGTCAAGCAGTTTATTGTGAGTAACAAAAAAAGAGCTCATTTAAAGCTCTTTTTATATAATAATATTTATATCCCTATCTTTAAATCCAGCGTTTCTTAAAAAAGTATATAAATATCGCCAGGGAACCAATAGTCATTAAAGTAATAACCAACCAAAAACCACTTTCAACACCAATAAAAGGCATGCTATTGGTAATATTCATACCAAAAATAGATGCTAATAAGTTTAAAGGCAGAACTACAATTGAAAATATAGTAAGTATTTTCATAATATTTGTAATTCTAAAATTCATCATTGATTCATTAGTAGTATAAAGAGCATCAATATGTTCTTTCTGATTATCTGTTATTTCCCAAATTCTTTTAGAGTTATCTACCAATTCGGTATAATACTTTTTTAATTCTTTTCTAGGTACCACACTGCTTTTCATGGCCATTAATCTTTTAAGTATATTTTTGTGACTTTGAATAATCTTACGAAGGTTTAAAATATTTCTTTTTAAACTAAGGATTTCTGAATTTAGTTTTTGTGGTAATTCAGAAAAAATCTTCTGGTCAACCTTATTTATTTCTAAACTATTATTATCTAAAAGCTTATAATTCTCTGACATTAATTTTTTAAGTATTTCATATAAAACAATAGCTGATGATTCCAATTGATATGAAAGTGTTGAACTATTATCTTTCTTACAAAAATTAAAAAAATCATCTAAAGCTTTAATATTTTTATTGTGTAAAGTAATAATATAACCATGTCCGACAAAGAAATCTATTTCACTAGCAATTACTTGTTTAACTTTATTATCTTCATAGGTAGGGAACTGTAAAATTACGAAAAGATAATTCTTATTTACTTCAGTAATTGGACGTTGTGAGGTTACTTTAGCAGTAGAGGCTTGTAAATGTTCTAATTTAAAGTTAAACTTTTTTCTTAAATATTCAAGTTCTTTTTTGCTAGCATCTCTAATATTATACCAAGATACTTTTTCAATTTCATTATTAGGATTATCAAAGCTTATCTTTTCAATTTTATTGCTAATTTTTTGGTATTTAGACATAATATAATTAAATTATTTCTATAAATATATTATAGCACAGACTTTATACTAAAAAAAGAAAGTGTTATACTAAATTATATGATTAAAATTTTAGGAGTAAAAATAGATAATATTAATAAAGAAGTAGCTAAAGAAAAGATAGCTAATTGCTTTAATATTGACCAAACTTACTTTATCACCACCCCTAATCCAGAAATAATTCTGGAGGCACAAGAAAATGAAGAGCTTTTCTATATATTAAACAGAGCCAATATATCTTTAGCTGATGGTTTTGGCTTAAAAATAGCAGCTAAGCTAATGGGTAAAAAAATAGAACGTTATACTGGAGCTGATTTAAGTATTGATCTTTTAAGTTTAGCTCAGAAAAAAAAGAAAAAAGTTTTAATCTTAAATTGGACAAAGAGTCTATCTACTAAAAATGACATTAAAAATGCCATTGAATTAAACTATCCTAAATTAAACTTTCATATTATTGATACTGAAAGAGAAAACACTAAAAATATTGACTGGCAGAAAATTAATGAATTGCAAGCTGAAATTCTTTTAGTTAATTTTGGTGCCTACTTTCAAGAAAGATTTATTTATCTTAATAAACATAAATTTAAAAATCTAAAAATAGCTGTTGGGATTGGTGGAGCTCTTGATTTTTTAAGTGGAAAGATAAAAAGAGCGCCTAAAACTGTTAGAGCCTTGGGTGTTGAGTGGCTATGGCGATTATATCAAGAACCTAGAAAAAGGTGTAAACGTATATTTAAGGCTGTATTTGTTTTTAGCTTTAGAGTATTTAGCTGGAAATTTATTCAACCCTTTAAATATAGAAAAAATGTTGTTTGCTTATTATATAAAAAAGATGAGGATAGTAACAAAAACAAGATATTAATTGTAGAAAGAAAAGATCAAAAAAATCATTGGCAATTACCACAAGGAGGTACCGAGGCACAAAACTTAAAAATAGCCGCTAGCAGAGAAATCCAGGAAGAACTAAACTTAAAACCGGAACTATTTAAAAATATTGCTACTTACAAAAAATTATACAAGTATACTGTACAAAACTGGCCTAAGAAGTTTAACAGAAAAATAAAAGCAATGTCAGGATATAAGGGACAAAAACAAGGTTTAGCTATCTGCAAATTTTTAGGAAATGATGAAGATATTAAAATAAACTATTTTGATCATAAAAGTTGGCAATGGGTTGATGAAGATAAATTAATTAATAAAGTACATAAACACAGAAAAGAAGCTAGTAAAATATTTTTAAGTAAATTTAAAAACACCCAAACAAATTAATATTGTTAAATAAATTTGGCATAAAGAAATACTTTGATATAATAAACCTACTAAACAATCAATATACTAATATTTAAAATATGAAAGAAACAAGACTACGCTTTGCTCCCTCACCAACCGGCTCACTACACATAGGTGGACTCCGTACCGCTCTTTTTGCTTACGTAATAGCTAAAAGTCAAAATGGTAAATTAATACTTAGGATTGAAGACACTGATCAAAGCAGAGAAGTTGAAGGTGCAAAAGAACATTTACTAGATATATTAAATTGGTCAGGAATATACTTTGATGAAGGTCCTCATAAAAAGGGGAACTTTGGTCCTTATATCCAAAGCCAAAGAAAAGAAATATATAAAAAATATGCTAATACCTTATTAAAATCCGGTCATGCTTATCGTTGTTTTTGTAGTAGCGAAAGATTAACTGAAATGAGAAAGAAACAACAAGAAAATAAAGAAGCTCCTAGATATGATAAACATTGTCGAAATTTAAGTGAAGAAGAGATTGAAAATAAACTAGCAAATAAAGAAAACTTTGTGATTAGACAAAAGATGCCACTTGAAGGGGAAGTGAAAGTAAAAGATGAGCTCAGAGGAGATATTAGCTTTAAAGCCAGTGACCTTGATGATCAAGTACTAATTAAATCTGATCAAATGCCTACCTATCAATTTGCTTCTGTAGTTGATGATCATTTAATGGAAATTAGTCATGTTAGCAGGGGAGAAGAGTGGATACCAAGTTTTCCTAAAAATGTTTTATTATACCAAGCCTTTAATTGGGAAATACCAAAATTTATTCATCTACCACTTATTTTAAATAAAGAAGGTGGCAAATTAAGTAAAAGACAAAATGATGTTGCAGTTGAAGACTACAAGGAACAAGGCTATCTACCAGCTGCACTCTTAAACTTTTCTATACTACTTGGCTGGCACCCTAAAGGTGATAACGAAATAATGAGTTTAGAAGAGATTTTTGAGATTTTTAAGATTGATGATATGCAAATATCACCAGCTGTATTTGATAGGGAAAAGCTAGATTATTTTAATGCCTATTACTTAAGACAATTAAGTCCCGAATCCTTAGTAGAAAAAGCTAAAGAATTTCTAAAAGATTATCAGCTTAAAGATATTAAATATTTACAAAAGATATTAGTACTAGAACAAACCCGAATAAAAAAGCTAGATGAATTACCTGAATTAATTGATTTTTTCTTTCAAGATGACTTAGACTATGAAGCAGAACTTTTAATTTGGAAAAAAAGTACTGAGGAAGAAACTAAATTATGCTTAGAAGAAATACATGATTTCTTAAATAATATTGAAGATAGTAAATGGGATGAAAAGTATTTAGAAGAAACTATAATTAATTATTTAAAAGAAAACGATAAAAAGCTAGGCAATTATTTGTGGCCACTTAGAGTTGCTTTAACTGGAAAAAAGAACAGCCCTGGACCTTTTGAAGTAGCCTCAATTCTAAAAAAAGAAACTAGTTTAAAAAGAATAAAAAAAGCTATTGCTATTATTTAAATTAATAAAATTAAAGCTATATTCAAGCTAGGGTTCTAATTTTGGTAAATGAATCTATACAAGTTTGTTGATACCAAAAATCTCTTTCTTTATAATATAGCCTATTTTTGCCAAGTTTAGGTAGGTATTTCACGCCTTTTTCTACCAGCACTCCTAGAGATAAATCCTTTAACCTCTTAAGTGAAGGAATATTTTTTAAGTCTTTTTATTTAGTATTTTTAAGTGATATTTTAGGGTCAATCATTTCATAAATATATAAGTATTTATTACAGTGTTGTGATTTTCTTTAATATTATAGTGATCTTTTAAATAAGTTTTTATTTTATCTTTTTCCTAGAAATGATCACTTCTTATTACTATTATCTTATCTTCTACACTTTTATCTATTCTATTTCTATTTTTAGTATTTAGTTGTACTTTAGATCTTGGCTCCAAACTTCTAAGATTTTTATTGTTTTTCTCAAATTCTAATTTATACCTGATGACCATTGTCTAGAAACTCCAATTTTATTAACTGTCTTTGTTATATTACCACCTTATTCATAATAGAGGATATACATCCATCTTAATCTCTTTTTATCTTCCAAAGAAAGATAATACCTATATGAATTTAATCTTATTTATGCTTTTATTTACTTATGTTAATTAAATTACTTTTACTGTTTTTATTCAACATATTTGTATTCTTCTAGTGTAAACTATAACATAAGAGAGTGCATTTTGTTGCGGTTAGCTTTGTTAAATGATATAATATTATTAACATATTAATGTAATATTGTTTTGTATTTAGCAAGAATATTTAAATAATTAATATATTTATATAAATAATAAAAGACATATGTCAAAGTACAAAAAAACGATTATAGTCTTTGCAGTAGCAGTTTTAATGGTTTCTCTCTTTGCTGTTTCTAAGACTTTAGCTAAAGACATTATCTTCGATCCAGGAACAGATAATGTGGGGATTGGTACAACGAATCCGGAAACTGCTTTACAGTTAGGTGATAAAACAGGAACAAAGCAGTTTTCCTTATTTGGCCCCAACTCTAATACAGCATCATCTGAGATTTTATTTATTGATGGTAATGGTATTTCTCCTTATTGGAATGGTATGGGAATAAGATATGACTCTAACGCTAATGCTTTACATTTTGATGATAATTATGGAAATAACTCAAGAATGGTTATAAAGAGAGATTCAGGTGATGTTGGTATTAATAACATAAGCCCTACTTACACTTTAGATGTAAATGGAACAGGAAGATTTACTAGCCCTTTAGTGGTAGCAACCCCTACTGACAGTGATCATGCTACTACCAAAAGTTATGTTGATTCTTCTGTTATTGGTGATACGACATGTGATGGTTCGACTTGTAATGTGACAAATACGGGGACACTGGATG
>Ga0209943_1000196_pt1 | contig 41836 bp, 36 predicted proteins | sample SalPonR1_B_D2_MG_FD_185698 | JGI IMG/M metagenome (GOLD analysis project Ga0209943, IMG submission 185698) | Salt pond soil microbial communities from South San Francisco under conditions of wetland restoration - Salt Pond MetaG R1_B_D2_MG... ... | reverse complement strand
AGAAAAGCTATAAAACCGCTCTTGGAAAATGTCCTGTTGCCGGAGAATAGAATAACGAATGCCGAAGGTGTTGATAATCAATTGCTTCGGCATTCGTAAATCAAAATTCACTATTCATTAGTACAAATGAACTACCTCGGGGCAGAGCCCTCGAGGTATCGACTTGTAACCCACATTTTTTGGATGAAGTATGAATTTTTTGATGAGTGTCTCCCTTCGAAGGCAATGTCACTAACTTTAATGAATATTTTCTTACTGACTATCGGAAAACTTTTAGATATGAAAATAGATTTGTCAATCTTAAAAAAGTCCCTGTTCATTTTGTCTTGAAACAAAACGAACCAAAAATTCAAGGCTGCGAAAAAATTGGCGCGGTCACGTAATCTCTGCTACCTTTTATCAAAGGTCCACCACATTTATTGCTTGTTAACCGGCTTTTCGCCGGTATGATAAAAGGTTTCCGCAGATCTTACAGCTCCCTCATTCGCCAATTCTTTCGAGGCCGAGATTGTCCTGTCATAAACACCAATTGTAAGTTTTGAAGAGGCATTGTACAGATCTGTCAAGGCAAATTAGCACTTCATTAACCTCCAGAAAGCCCGGCCTTTGATTGCTGACGGAGGTGCTTGGTTTGCGGTGAGTGTATGCGATGGGTGTAAAAACTTACCGGCCGAATCTATGATTACATTGACAAAGAGATGCGGACCTTTGTTTTTACATCGCAAAACGGACTGCAAATCCCGACGGAAGGAAACACTGGTCCGGCGGGTTTTGCGTACTTTTGACCGTTCAAAAGTACGGGGAAAGACGTTAATTTAGACTAATGTTAGTGCCATTGCCTTCGAAGGGGGCTATGGGGGATGATCATCTATGCTTCAGAACCAAGATATGGCCAAGTCAATACTCAGATAGTCATCCCCTGGCTCACTCCGTTCTCTTCCCCCTTTGAAGGGGGACTTTTATCTTTTTTCCGACCCTCTGGGTCGGGGAATTAAACCACTTATGATTAAACCATCTGGTGCGATTCCGGCTGAATGACTATTTCGTTTAGTACGGACTGGCCGGGTTGTGAGGCTGCATAATAAACTGCTTTAGCCACTTCTTCAGTGGTAAGCATTTTGTCTTTATTGACGCGCATATCCACATTTGGGTTATCCCAAAACTCTGTATCCACACCTCCAAGATACAGCAATGAAAATTTTATATTACCGCGTCGCTGCTCTTCCACCAATGCCTTGGTAAAACCACTGACAGCATATTTAGACGCCGAATATACAGACGTGTTTTTCATTACGGCTTTTCCAAGGATTCCCGGAAACATGATCACTCGGCCCTTCTTGTTTGTCTCCATATATCGCATTACGGCCTGTGTGACTAGAAATGTGCCATATACGTTTACATCAAAAACTTCCTTGGCATGCTCGGGTTTGATATCAAGTATCGGTTGTATAAGTCCTGTTCCAAAGGCGTTTACCAGGATATCAATCTGGCCCAGATCCTCATCAACTTCACGTGCCATCGAGGAAACCGACGCCAGGTCAGTAACGTCAACTTCTATCACATACGCTTCGCCGCCATTGTCATTAATCTCTTTCGCTTTTTCCTCGGCTTTCTCTTTGTTTCGCGCCGCAAGAACAACTTTCGCGCCTGCTTTTGCGAACAGGTCAGCTGAAGATTGCCCAATTCCGCCTGAGCCGCCAACAATAAGTACAACTTGATCTTCCATAATCTGTATTTAATTCTTAAAAGTTAGAATGTTGAATTTTCTGATTATGAAAGGTAAGAGACAGATAAATCGTTCAGCAATTGAGGGAAATAGGGAATTGGTGTATTTGAGAATTGGGGGAAGTGCCTGACAGCCAGAATCTCTTCTGAACGTTTCTTTTGCGGGTTGATGAGTCAAACAAGCCACGTAAACCCTTCGTGTTCTCACGAAAGTAATTCCGGATCTTACCTATTTGACAGACGGCAACTGCAGCCGTCGGCCAGAATTTTGCATGCTCGCCGGGTTTGATCCGAGGAGTCCCTACTATAGGGCGGGTTGACGATTGACTGTGGCAAAAAAAAGAAATATGGTATGTCAATTACCTGCGGTTAACCCCTATTCCTTTGAATAATTTTTTGAAGGAATTCAGGTTTAGTGGAATATCGAGACATACCATGTTTAGAACCCTCCAAGGGTTTGAAACCCTTGGAGGGTTAAAACCTATCGATTCATTGCAGCCGGGATCGCCGACTCGTAAACTGCTTTCAGGTCAGTTATTGGCTGTTCAATAAACTCATCAATGATCAGCTTCGACCCTCCGACAGAGCCCAGTTCGTCGAAAAATATATCATGTTTATCAAAGTACTGCTCGAGTGCCCTGGCGTCTTCTTTCGGCACTGTAACGACCACTCCTGACTGAGCTTCACTGTAAAGTACTTCTATATAGAGACCTTTGAGATTTTTTAACGAAATATTCGCTCCCTTTCCTGAAAAGATTGCCATCTCTGCGAGAGTCACGGCTAGTCCACCGTCTGACACATCGTGAGCAGCATTGACCATTTTATTTTTGATTGCTTCGAGCAGAACCTGCTGAAGTCTCAGCTCATAATCCAGATCCAGTTCCGGAGCATCTCCCGTGGTGAGGCCGTGTACTGTTTTCAGATACTCGCTGCCACCCAGTCCTTTTCGATCAGCGCCGATGTAGTAAACAATGTCATATTTTTGTTTAAATCCGGGTGTCATCACATGATTCTCAATATCCTCAACCACACCCAGCATACCTACGACAGGCGTCGGGAAAATGGCACTGTTTGGATTCTCATTATAAAGACTCACATTTCCACCGGTTACCGGTGTATTGAGTACACGGCATGCATCACCCATCCCCCCAACAGCTTCCCGGAAAGTCCAGAATACCTCAGGTTTATAAGGATTCCCGAAGTTGAGGCAATTCGTAATAGCCACAGGCTGGGCGCCGCTGCATACCACGTTTCGTGCAGCTTCCGCCACCGCAATCTGACCTCCGCGACGGGGATTAAGATACACGTACCGCCCGTTGCAGTCTGTCTTAACAGCAAGCCCTTTGTTTGTACCCTTAAGCCGTATCACTCCGGAGTCTGATGCTCCCGGTGCATTCACTGTATTGGTTCGCACCATCGTATCGTACTGTTCGTGCACCCATCGTTTGGAAGCAATATTCGGCGAACCCAAAAGGGCGTTGAGCGTCACGTTTTGATTTTCTGGATGTGAGATTGATTTCATATCAAAACTCTGCACCTCATCCAGGTATGAGGGTTTTACAGCCTCTCTTTCATATTGGGGAGCTCCTCCTCCAAGAACCAGTGAATCTGCAGGTATATCAGCTTTAATCTCACCATCTTTCATGTAGGTCACGTTTTTTCCTTCAACGACCTCACCGATCACTACAGCATTTAAATCCCACTTTTCATAAACATCAATTATGTCTTGTTCACGCCCCTTTTCAGCGACCACGAGCATTCTTTCCTGGCTTTCACTCAGTAACAGTTCATAGGCGGTCATTCCATCTTCCCGCATAGGAACTTTATCTAGATTAATGCGCATACCTTCACCTCCTTTTGCAGTCATTTCGGAGGACGAACATGCAATGCCCGCTGCCCCCATATCCTGCATACCTATAACTGCGCCTGTTTTCAACACTTCCAGGCTGGCTTCAAGCAAGAGCTTTTCGGTAAACGGATCGCCTACCTGGACACTTGGCCTCTTGGCTTCACTTTCTTCGCTGATTTCTTCCGATGCGAATGTTGCCCCGTGGATACCATCCCGCCCGGTGCTCGCTCCCACAATAATCACCGGGTTACCAATACCTTTGGCTATGGCAGACGCTGTCTCTCCTACTTTCACGATACCAACGCTCATGGCGTTTACCAGCGGATTACCTTCATACGCCTCATCAAATACCACCTCGCCACCAACCACAGGCACTCCAAACGAGTTTCCATAGTCTGATATACCGCGCACCACTCCGTCAAGCAGATAGCGTACGCGAGGCTGATCCATCGATCCAAATCGAAGGGAATTCAGAGACGCTACCGGCCGTGCCCCCATGGTAAAAATATCACGGTGAATTCCTCCTACTCCCGTTGCCGCTCCCTGATACGGCTCTATTGCCGAGGGATGGTTATGACTCTCAATTTTGAACGCACAAGCCAGCCCGTCACCAATGTCTACGAGTCCGGCATTCTCCTCACCGGCATCCACAAGAAGCTGCGGACCTGATCGCGGCAGTTTCTTTATTTCAAGGATGGAGTTTTTATATGAACAGTGCTCGCTCCACATCACAGAATAAACGCCCAGTTCTGAAAATGTCGGCATACGTCCGAGGTAGTCTTTGATCATTTCAAACTCTTCTTTACTCAAACCGTGTTCCAGGGCAAGTTCAAGAGTTACTTGTGGTTCGCTAATGGCAGTGGTTGACATGGATGGAATGGTATTTGTGAAAATGAATGGGTTAGAAAATACGAAAAGATATGAACCATTTCCGATGTCAATTTAATTGCAATCCGGAAATGATCTAAAGCTTTCAGCTTATGTTCAGAGAACGCATTTCTTTTGAGATGTGCATATCCGGCTTGGTGTGCTGATAGGTGTTGTGGACACGCATTTACTTATCCAATAGACAGAAAAGATTTCAAATCGTCGAACTTGCTAAACTTAAGATGTGGCTGCTTGTCTGCTTCTTCTTCACCGACAACACCTGTATACCATGCTGTTTTCCATCCGGCATTCAAACCACCCATTACATCCGAAGAGTATGAATCACCCACGTAAAGAATTTCTTCCCTGGGAACGCCCGCCAGCTCAGTCGCATAATCGAACACTTTTGGATCAGGTTTCAAGACGCCAAGCTCTTCAGAAATCACCATTTGATCTGTAAACCGACCCATTGATAATTTCTCAAATTTCTTCAGCTGCGTCTCCTTGAAGCCGTTTGTAATAATACCAACATCAAAATGTTTGCTTACCAAATCTATCGTCTCTTCTGCCTGCTCAACCCACTGCCAGTATTCACGGTATTTTTCCATGTAAGACACCCCGATCTCGTGGCTATTCTCGGTTGAAAGTCCTTTTTCAACCAAAGAATCGTGAAAGCGTGAAAAGTGAAGCTGGTGCCGATCGATTTCTCCATCCTGGTACTGAACCCAAAGATTGTGATTTACTTTTTGATAAGTCTCCAGCCAATCGTCGAGCGGTACCTGGCGTAGAACAGGATAAGAATCGTATACTGCCTGGTGAGATTTAGATTCAGCTTTATTGTGATCCAGAAGTGTATTATCCAGATCAAAGTATATGTAGCTTAATGGCATTCAGGTTCAATATTTGCGACGATTAAATTCCCGCCGGAGTTTGTAAAAATGGATTGAATATAAGGGATGGAACCGTCGCAATCCAAAATCAAGCCGCACATTAATGTCGGGAAATGGATGTTTTGGCTTCCACAGAACCTTGCAATGTTTTAAAAACAGGACATTTATGAGCTATTTCAAGCAGCCTGTTCAGCTGGTCATCGGTTAGTTCTCCTTTAACCAAGATCTCTTCTTCAATCTTATCAATTTTGGCTGACTTTTCATCGCAATCTTCACAGTCTTCTGCATGATCTTTAAAATGACGCAATTCGACATAAATATCCTGAACATCCCACTCTTTCCTTTCAATGTACATTCGGAGAGTAATAGCCGTGCAGGAACCCAGCGACATTAGAAGGTAGTCATAAGGATCAGGTCCTTTATCTTTACCGCCAACACTCTCAGGCTCATCAGCTATAAGTTCGTGATTTCCTGCGGTAAGAGAGGTTTTAAAGTTATCCGAACCGATATGGATATGAACGATTTTCTTTTTGGTAGATGTAGACATTTACGAGGATATTTATTTGGGACCGCAATAGAACAGCAGGCGATCAATCCATCGTGCTGTCTGGACCTGTGGATTCATTTTCTTTTGCAGAAAATTCGAGCTTGAATATCGTGCCACCACCCTCACGCGGAACCAGTTCAAATGAACCTTTCAGCTGTTTTACTAAAGCGGTAATAATTTTAGTTCCAAGAGATGACAGGTTATGAATATCAAAATCTTCCGGCAGTCCATTTCCGTCATCTTCAAGCCTAAACGTAACGAGATCTCCATCACGACGCAAGAGAGCCTTTATCCAACCCCGCTGCCTGTTTTTAAACGCATGTTTATACACGTTCGTAATGGCTTCATTGATGATTAATGAACATGGAACCGCCTGATTAATATTTAATTCAAACGTATCCGTGTCAATTTCAATGTCAATATCCTTGCCTGCACTGAATGAATTATGAGTAGATTTGATCAGCTTGTTTATAATCTTTGAAAACTCAAGCCTTGAAAAACTACTCGATTCGTACAGCAGCTGATGAATACTCGCCATGGTCTCAACACGAAGCATGCTGTTATTGAGTTTATTGATAACCTCTTCGTTATCCTCATCAAAGACCTGCATTTGAAGCATCCCTGAAACAAGAGCAAGGTTATTTTTTACTCTGTGATGAATCTCTGATAGAAGGACTTCTTTCTCCGTGAGAGACTCCTTTAATTTCGTTTCAGACTCTTTCCTTGCAGTAATATCGCGGCCGATAGCGACCATATGACTATAGCTGCCTTCAGAACCTTTGACCGGGACAATAGATATCTGATTCCAAAACGGCTGGCCGGATTTTCGATAATTAATAAGCTCGACTTCGGCTGATTTCCTTTCAAGAATTGCTTGTTCAAGTACCTTCAGTTCATCTGAATCGGTATTTTCTCCTGCTAAAAATGAGATCGAGCGGTTCTGAACGTCTTGTTCATCGAACCCTGTCATTTTCTTAAATCCCTCATTCACGTAAACGATGCGCGGATGGGGAGCCTGTGGTGATACATCAAGAATAGCCACGGACTCAGTTGTATTAGTCACAACAGATTCCAATAACTTGGTTTTCTTCTCTTCCCGAAGTTTTTCAGTTACATCGTTGACCAATACAAGCTCCGCAGCCCTCTCCTCGTAGTCGATTTGATTCGACTCAACTTCAACTTTGATCACATCACCATTCTTCTTTCGGTGATTCACATATTGACCGTTTCCATTCATTTCAGCTAGAATGGGCCCTGTCTCAATTCCGTCATCAAGATCAGGCTGTTCGGTTGTTGTAATATCGCTGGTTGACATGGAAAGGAACTCGTCTTTGCTGTACCCATAGTGCGATATTGCAGCCTGATTAACGTCAAGGAAACGTTTTGTGCTTACGTCTGTGAGCCACATCGGCTCAGGACTTAATTCAAACAGCGTTCGATATTTTGTCTCCGACGCTTTTAATTTTTCTGAAAAATCATTTCTCTTGATACTATAGATAACGCTCTTATGCAGGAGCGAAGAAGAGAGTTCATCCTTAAGCAAATAATCGGAAACCCCGGCTGCAAATGCCTGGAAACTAAACGATAAATCCGAATAACCCGTCACAACGATGACAGGCACTCCCCCGGCAAATTTAATAACCTCCTCTATGAGATCTATCCCGCTTTTATCCGGAAGGGATAAATCAAGAATAATGCAGTCGTATTCAGACCCGTGTTCTGATCCAAATATGGCTTGTGTTTCCTTAAACGTTTCTGCGTGGGATATGTAAGGAAAAGTAAACTGTTCATTAAGGTATTTCTCTACTAAAACATAGTCTGCCCTGCTGTCTTCAATGACAAAAAAAGCAAATCTTGAGTTTTTATCCTTCATTGACGTCTCCCTCTCTTTTGAAGAAAGCTTCATTTGCTGAATTCAAAAACCAGTTTTTAACCCTGCAATAAGAAATCATTAATTCCTGCAGACTGCGTTAGTTAGCATCCAAGATGATCTATTTACGGCTTTAGTTAATACCGAGCCTTCCGGTGACGTCGATAAAACAGTGGTCAAATTATGTTTCAGGTTGTCACTATTACCAACGTAATTCAATTCGTTATTTAATTGATGAAAAGGCAGATCTTCTGTATTGGAGATGTGGTTCGGGGATTTCTGATTCATAATACAAGATGGCTTATCCAGAGCCAGGATTGCTTTTCCCAAGCGTCTGTCCGTGCTGATACTCTTGCCTGTGCTGACTTTTTTAAAAGCCATTACATTGATCAATAATCCAGCCATACTGTCTTCAATACGTAATTTTTGTATCGATTTCATTTCCTATGTATTAAACCGCTATAGCAATTACCGCAACATCACCCGTACCTTGTCTGAAACAACGGTACGTACAAACCCAAAGCCTTTTTCTTAAACTGATATCAAAACCACAGATCAGAGCAATTCTGTTATCGTAAGTATTCAAGAAAACATTCAAACATAAAAGCCAATAATCTGTTTGAATTGACTCATCACAAAAAGAGTATAACAAAAAATAAGATTCGACTTGCTCAAACAAGCACATCTTAATAAAGAATTATTTAAATAATCTGAACTCTTTTCAGGGGTAAAGTTTCATCATGTATTTGCTAAATCGCTATTCCAACGTAGTTAGTATTATTCTGAAGTCAATATAGTGTAGAGGATCCGGAGTTCTCTATAGAATCTTATAATTGCAATGCCGGGAATGATGAAATTAAACGTGGCTCAGAGGCCAAATTAGCTGTTATATTCACATATTTCTTAAAATTATCTCACAAAAGCAGGCTTTCAACCAAATGTATTTTTTAATAACACAACAAACTAAGTGCAAATCAGCATGTTAGTGGGTAATTCGGGTTAACCGGTGTGATAAGTGCATCATCTTAGACAGATGTTCATTGGGAAAAATGTTCTCATAACATTACGATCAATTAATCCTAACATTAAGGCAACAGTCTGATAATACAGGGCCCTTTTCTTGATGATAGTCAGATTACGTTTTTCTTCAAAAATGTAATCCTCTCTTATACTCAATAATATGGCTCTAAGAAACATCCACACTGTTGTTCTGTCCGATATCCATCTGGGTACGGTTGGCTGTCACGCGATCGAACTTCTTCAATATCTCAACTCTATCGATCCCAAACTTATCATTCTGAACGGAGATTTCATCGACGTCTGGAATTTTCGAAAGTACTACTGGCCGGAATCTCACATGATGGTGCTTCGAACACTGCTTTCCAAAATGGCCAACGGAACTGACATTTATTACTTAACGGGTAACCACGATGAGGTTCTTCGAAAAGTATCAAGCTTGCAACTGGGCCCACTCATAATCCGTGACAAACTGGTTATGGAACTGAATGGAGAGAAAGTTTGGATATTTCATGGAGATATCTTTGACGTAACAATGAAACATTCAAAATGGATAGCACGAATCGGAGGCAAGGGATACGATCTGCTGATTATGCTGAATAAACTCATCAACTGGATATCAGTGAAGATGGGCCGGGGTAAAATTTCGCTTTCGAAACGCATCAAAGATAGTGTTAAGAAAGCCGTTCAATTCGTCAATGATTTTGAAGAAACAGCTATGGAATTGGCCATAGATCAAGGATATGACTACGTGATTTGCGGTCATATTCACCAGCCCAAAATACGTGGTTTTGAGAATGAAAAGGGATCGGTTATCTACATGAACTCCGGAGACTGGGTGGAAAACCTGACTGCACTTGAGTTTGATAGCAACCAGTGGTCAATGTATCGATACAGTGACGAGCAGTTTAAAGAAAGCCCTCGCGTCGAAAAATTTATAAAATCCAGCTCAAATCTTACAGAAACTGTGATAGGATGAAAATTCTTTATGGTATCCAGGGAACCGGTCACGGTCACATAAGCCGTGCACGGGAAATTCTGCCTGAACTTTCCAAAGTAGCGAGTGTCGATGTATTGATGAGTGGAACTAAATGCAAAATGACGCTTGATGGACAAGAAGTATCGCAGCGCCGGGGGCTCTCACTCTCATATGATTCCAATGGAGGTGTAAGCTACCTTAAAACAGCCCTTGAGATCAATCCGATACGATTTCTCAGAGATATACAGTCTCTTAATGTCGAACAATATGATTTGGTCATTTCTGATTTTGAACCAGTTAGTTCGTGGGCTGCCATCAAAGCCGGTATTATGTGTATAGGACTGAGCCATCAAGCCTCTTTTCTATCCAATCGAACACCGAGACCACCGATTAGATCGCATCTATTCGAACACGTTTTAAGGCGCTTTGCCCCCTGTCATAAAGCGATAGGATTTCATTTTCTGAAATATGATTCCTTCATTGAAGGCCCGATTATACGTTCCGAAATACGGCGCCTGGATCCCTTTCAAGGTGACCATATGACTGTGTACCTGCCTGCTTTTAACCCCGAAACGCTGGCCTCCGTGTTTATGGGTTTTGATCAGGTGAAATGGGAAATATTCTCGCCTGATTGTGAATCTACTATTTCGAAAGGCAACGTGACCATTTGTCCGGTAGGAAACGAGACATTTCTTAAAAGTCTGGAAAGCTCTGCCGGGGTTGTTACGAGCGCCGGTTTTGAAACTTCCGCCGAAGCAATTTACCTTGGTAAAAAGTTGATGGTAATCCCCATTAAGAACCAATACGAACAACTTTGCAATGCACAGGCACTGAAAAAACTGGGAGTTCCCGTTGCATTCAATTTGGATAAATCATTCGGTGATAAAATTCATGAACTGCTCATTAAGAATAACATTCATCGTATTCCCGAATTTGCAGATTCTGAACGCCTGGTAAAGCGCATACTCAGAATGGCTGCTACACATAACGCCGGGAAAAAATCGCTGCCTGCCATGGCATGATTCACTGCGCCACTGTTCAGACCAAGACTTTTTATAGATTTGGATGAGAATAGTAAAACTCATAAAAGGATAATATAACACAGCAGGCTGTCATAAAAGGCGCGGTACAGCAGTTATTTTAACGTGAGTTCGAGATAAAACTTTGAATTTGGATGTGAAAAGTCTCCTCCTTTTTCAAGGAGGGGATTTAGGGGAGGTTCAGACAAAGTCGGGTCCCAATTTTTTAATTTTAAATCATTTACAATGAACGAGAAATACCCGTCAGCATTTATGAAAACGTGCTTACTCATGAGGCAGAATTTCCCTGTAAAATGACCTGTATGATGAAATCACTAAGCTGCAATTCCCGGCAGATATTTTTCTTTTAAAATTTCCATATGGTGTATTTCATGACCGATGATCACAAATCCAAGGGCTCTCACTGAAAACTCAGAGCCGCTTGCCATTCCGCGGGCTTTAAGCATCTTGTCACTGAATGAAGAGAAAAGGCTTATAGTAGATGATCTGACTGATTTGTAGTCTTTAATGAGATCTTCAAGCGAGATTTCATTGAAATTAGCAGCTTCAACGTAGCTGTCCTGGTCAAATCCCGGCAATGGATGGGAATCACCCCTGGCAAAACTCAACGCACGAAAAGCCATAATTCTTTCCGTGTCAGTCATATGACCTACAACTTCTTTTATACTCCACTTCCCCTCAGCGTAACAGTAGAGTGCCTGTTTATCGTTAATTAGCTGTAGCAGATCTGATATCTGCCTGCTTCCATAGTCCAGCTGTTTGAACAGATATGTCTCCTTGCTTTTATTTATATACCGGCTGTAAAACTCACCATATTCATTTGGAGATATATCCTGCCCGTTAATCAATCGTTTATTTTGTTCCGGCATTTGGGAGCTCGCTATTATTCATGTTTAAAGAGATTGAATAAGTAAAATCATCAACCTGCTCCCCAAATATGATGCATTTACGGCTTGTAAAAAAATGAATGCAAAAAAAAGAGCCGTACTCCTGTACGACTCTTAATTTAAAAATGAGTTAAATGAAAGCTTTTATTCTACTCTACACCGTGAGACTTCAGGGTTGTAGATGACAGCTGCTGACCGTCACTATAGCTAACCATCTTATATGGCATGTATACGCCATCACTTTCGCGCCAGTCCGTTGAGTTGACCTGCACCGTAACAGTAGCGCCAACCTGCGGGTTGAATGTTCGGTATGATGTAATCATCGGAAGTGATGATTCGGGATCGAGATACAGATTAAATGAGGTCTCGTCATTAACACGAATGACTGCATACATATCTCCGTCCATCTCTTCCATTCCCATAAACTCAACATCCAGTTCGTCTTTGTTAAGGGCAAGGTAGATCGGGCTGCGATAAAGCTCTGCCATCATTTGATCTTTTTGGGCCGGCTGCATTGGCATATTATTACCCCCCATCTGCATAGTGCCCTGCCCATCTTCAATCGTCATATTGATCTGCCCCATCGGTGCACTTACCGTGGCTTCGATGCGCTCAGACTCAAAATCGATTGTTTGCGTGAGGCCGAGTGTCATTTCACCCTGTGGAGTTTGAACATTGTTGTCCGCATCCATCACGACGCTGCCGTCCAGCCCGCCATTTGGAAGAATTGCTGATGCCATCTGTGTCAGCCACTTTCGGCCTTCAGTGGCATCACCTGCCAACACCTCTTCAGTTTCCAAAGACTCCCGGATCGTGATGTCAATTTCCTGAACATCACCAAATTCCTGCAGCTGATCCCCAAGTTCATTGCTGTTACCCACCACAAGAATCTTCATTTGTTCGGGGCGCATATACTCCTGGGCAACGCGCTGAATATCGGCAGCGGTAACCTGACGCAGCTCTTCGATATATTTTTCAAACGAATCAGCTGGACGTCCGTAATATTCATTACTCATGCGCTGGTTTAATACGCTACTTAAACTGGCATTTCGAAATACAAGGGAATTGAAAATACTGTCTTTTGTATCTTTAAGCTCCTGATCGCCCACAGGTTCTTCCTGGAGCTTCACCATTTCACGGCGGACCGCTTTGATGGCTTCAGCCGTTGCTTCACTTCTTGTAAAAAGACCCGCATAGAATTGCCCTGGATAAAGTGTGCTGCTGCCGTAGTTACCAAATACGGAGTAAGCGAGCCCCTGTTCTGACCGAACATTTTGCATTAGTCGGTTCGAAAATGTTCCTCCACTAAGCACATTGTTCATAGCCTGAAGGGCTGCATAATCAGGATTATCCCGAAGTCCACCAATATGCCCCATCAAAACAACCGACTGGTTTACATCGGTTTTGTCAACAAAATGGATGGATGAATCAAACTCGTAATCAATTTCATCAAAAGTGAACTCATTCTCCTCGCCGGCGGGAATACCCGCAAACGCCTCTTCCAGAATTGGCTTGATCTCTTCAACATCAAAATCACCGACGAGACCAACCATCATATTTTCGCCTGTAAATGCTTTTCGATGGAATTCGATCAGGTCTTCGCGCGTGATATTGTCGAGTGTATAAAGCTCAGTAGTCCGACCCTGCACTGAATTTTCACCGTAAATCAGCTTGCTAAACACTCTGAAGCCAACCTGCTGGGCGTTGTCATTTCGGCGCGCAATTCCTGATTTCTGCTGACGGATGGCAAGATCGATTTTTTCCTGCGGCATCAGGGGGTTCATCATCACGTCTGTCAGTACCGGCAACAGCTCTTCAAAGTCCTCTTTCAAAACATTGAGAGATGCAGACCCGCTGTTTTGACCCATTCCAAACTCAATTCTGGCTGCCTTGTCCTCGAGTAGCTGATTGAGTTCATTTTCGGGATACGCTTCCGACCCACCATTCCGCATGGCGCTGGTAAGTATGGAATTGAGACCTGTCTTTTCGTTTGGAACCATAAAAGAACCTGCCTTCACGATCATACTCAGATTAATCAGGGGCACCTCTTTATCTTCCACGAGATAAAATTTCATCCCGTTCTCAAGTTCGAACGTCTCTACATCCGGTGTTTGAGAGGCATTCAGTTCCGGGTATTCTAACCCTTCAACATCGACGCCTGAAGAACTGCTCTCTTCCTGCATCATCGTCGATTCCTGGGACGCGCAAGACATCATAAATCCCAGTACAAATGTAGTAATCAGTAGCTTTTTCATAGTCGTTGATAACATCTTTTTATTCCCCTTCTTCGTTATTTGCCATTTCATCGTCAGATTCCTGCTCTACATTCTTAATCATACCGACGGTACGGTTACTTTTCTTGATGTAGGTTTCTGCTACCCGCTGAATGTCTTCAACAGTCACCTCATTCAGGCGATCGATATTTGTGAATGCTGTTTTCCAGCTTCCGCCATTTACGTGAGCTGATGCCATGGTTTGTGCAATCCCGCTGTTTGATGTCAGCGTTCTGACAAGACCTGCCCGGGTGTTGGTACGAACCCTTTCCAACTCCTCTTGAGTAACACCCTCATCAATTACTTTCTGGTATTCTTCACGAATGGTTTGCTCGATATCGGCCATATCCACGCCCTGATTTGGAATAGCGTAGTTTATGAAAAGTCCGGGGTACTTTGTACCGGGATATCCATTCAAAGCTTGTATCTGAAGCACGGATTGATCTTCCACTACCATGCGCCGGTAGAGACGCGACGTCCGGCCGCCCGACATAATACTTCCCAACAAATTGATGGCCTGAAAGTCAGGGTGCTGATTATTGACTGTGTGGTATCCTTCGACGTAGATGGGCTGAGACTGCTCTTCAATCACAAATCGTCGTTCACCTCTTTGTTCAGGCTCTTCTACCCTGAGTTCCGGAGCTGGTTCTTCATATTCCATATCAGAAAAATACTTGTCAGCCAGTCTCCTCATCTCCCCGGCCTCAACATCGCCCACTATCGCAATTGTAAAGCTGCTTGGAGCATAATATTTATCTCTAAATGCCCTTGCATCGGCAATCGTGGTGTTGCGAATATCAGAGGGCCATCCAATAATAGGGTTTTTGTAAGGATGAGCTGAGAAGGCAGTTGCTGAAAACTCCTCCAGCAAACGTCCAAATGGACTCGAATCCACACGTGAGCGACGCTCTTCATAAATCACATCCTTTTCAGTATAAAATTCACGCATCACAGGGTTTTTGAATCGGTCCGCCTCAAGCATAAACCAAAGTTCGGCTTTGTTCTGAGGAAGGCTAAAGAAATATCCGGTACCATCTGCGGATGTGAAGGCGTTTAGGCCAACAGCCCCTTCTTTTTCAACTATTTGGGTAAACTCATTATTTACAACAAATTCACCTGCCTGCTCCTGAAGCTCTGCAAAATCTGCATAGAGGCTGTCGAGCAAAGTCGAGTCTGGAGTCAGTTTGTTAACTTCATCAAGCCAGGCAGTATAGGCATCGTCCATCTGGTTGATATACTGAACTTCTTGCTGGTAGTTTGTAGTACCAATTGTGTGGCTTCCCTTGAATACCATATGCTCAAAGATGTGGGCAATGCCGGTAGCCCCGACGGGTTCATTGGCTGCTCCCACATCAACATAGGTAAAGAAATGCGCAACAGGGGCAACTTCGCGTTCCACAATAATAAAATGAAGGCCGTTGTCGAGAGTAAACTCCGTGACCTTCTCTTCAAATGCCTCAAGGTTCTGGGAAAAACCGGCTGCAGGTACAAGGACTACTGCACAGATCAATCCCAATAAAAACTGGATTGGTTTTTTCATAATACGAGATGTTAGGTTAATTGATGAATTAGCGGAATTTTGTACGAATACGAGTGAGTTTAAAAAAAGATTCTGTCTTTTCTCAAAAAAATTAGCCTTTATTTACGCCTTCTTAAATGAGTTATATAAAAAATTTAAATAATTGATTTCCATTATGATACTAACCGAATTGATTCTACTTAGATTCTTTTTAGTAAGATCTCTCAATACCATCTTGAAACAATTTGACGAAAGATCTGCGCTTCGACTGAGGCTTTGTATATTTTTCAATCCACCTCATATCAAGGGTGTACTTTAGAATCGCTGCCCATCGCCCTTTTAATACAAGGCTGTTCAAAATATAAAATGCACTGTCTGGCCCATCGGATAAAATTAACGGGTTGATAAGATAAGCAGAGTAGTCTGTCATTGCTTCTCCCCTATGCAGTGCTTTTATATTCTTCCGTAATACAACCCCTTGTTTTACAGCATGAACACCAATTTGCCTGTAATTCTTGCCATCAACATTAGCCGTGTCTCCGGCAGCGAATACCGCGGGTTGGCCGATTACTCTAAGTGACTGATCGGTAAGTATCCTGCCGCCTTTACCGGTCTTGAAATTATGAGATATCGACATTGATCCGGGCTGGTTACCCACCGCAATAATTGTTGCATCATAATGGTTGGTCATTGCCGGTTCGAACTCAAGATTCGTATTTAGCTGAACTTTTCTTTCATTTAAAATATAGGCAACGGTATCCGACAATCTTTCCGGAAACCCTGATAACAGACGGTCGTTCTTATCTAGAATCGTAATTTCCGGATCAGTAAAAGAATCAGGATGCGACAAATTCAGGGCCAGTTCGGCCCCTGCCGCGCCACCACCCGCGATAAGCACCTTCTTAATTTCACCATCTTTCAAACGTTGCCTTACCGATAACAGCTCATTCATCGGTTTTACAGGTGCAGCATTTGTTACTTGTTCGAACTGCACTGTTTTAGCTCCAACATTAATTACGAGATAATCGTAGCTGAGCTGTGTCCCATTTGATAGTTTTATATGCGATGATTCGCCGTAAATAGATACAACCCTTGATTCGGTGAATGATACACCGTAGGTCTCGCATAGTTTTTCCAGATCAACCGCCGTCTGCTCCCAGCTATAAAATCCACCCATAAACTGTGGCAGGGCACCGGAGTAAATCAGATAAGGATTTTCTGAAACCAGAACTATCTCAATACCAAGCTGCTTCCACTTCTCGCCCATTTTGATCAACGGGAGCGAGGCATGACCGCCACCAACAATAATAAGTTTTTTTGGATTATTTTGCGTCATTCAGCTACTAATCCATTTTTTATTATCAGACCTAAAGACAAGCAGAGTGAGTCCGGTGCATCTGAAAGGGTCTGGCAAAAGCAGGGCAAAAGCATATAGTGGGGTAAAGAATCCGATAATTTGGCATGCAGATCCTGCCCTCTTTTTCATCTCTTATTTATTAATTTGGTTTATTAAAATCAGGCAATCAGCAAAGCTATACCTAAAGCCAGTAATAAGCAGATCGTACATACAACCATCAGCTTCAGCCATTGGGGTTTATCTTTCATGAACATCAGTGCTTGAATATCGGTATAAATTCTTTGAGTGGCATATCAACTGAGGCGCCACTCTCATCCTGATCCCTTTCCAGAGTCATCTCATACATCACCCTGTCATTCCGGTAATATCTTTTTTGGTAGTATACAGGTTTCTCACCAATAGTGTATGAAATACGGTCAATCAAAAACAGAGCTGATTTTTCAGGCACATCAAGATGACCAGCAAGATCTTTATCAGCCAGCTCAGCAGACAATCGGTAACAGCCGCGAATGATAGGTATTTCATAGTTTTCTTCCAGCTGTTTATAAATAGTTGTTTCTCTGAGTGCGTTTTTATCGAGCAGCTGCCCATAAAGTGCCGGAAGCCAGGTGCTGTCGAATGCAATTGGCTCTCCATTCCCAAGACGGAGCCGGTCGATTCGAATCACTTTTTTTCCCTCATCGATATTTAAAATATCGCTGAGCCATGCCGGTGTCTCCACAGGTTCGAATCGTATCACTTTAGATGAGGCTTCCAAACCGGCTTTTGCCATGTCTTCATTAAAATCCGTTAGACGAATCAGATTGTGGGTCGTCCGTTCATCGCTTACGAAGGAACCAAGCCCCTGGCACCTGTAAATCAACGCATCATTTTCTAATGACTGCAACGCACGGCGTATGGTTACACGACTCACATCGAACTTTTTTGCAAGTTCATTTTCAGATGGTAATTTCTCTTCAGGCTTAAACCGTCCCTTTTCAATTTCTGACCGAAGCCATTGCGAAATTTGTGTATGGCGCGGAATTCCGTCTTTTAATTTCATAGGCATAAATTTTTCTTATAATTTACCCGCTGCTTTGTTCAATGTCAATACTTGTTAATACATGTATTGCATTCGCGTGCACTTTACTTTAATTTAAAGGTTAATAATCAAGCAATATATCCCCGATTAAGGCCGGTGTTCGATTTGTACTGAGGCAAATTTTCAGGGACTATTAACAGCAAATTTACTCATGTGCGATATCATATAATTTTGTTCATTTTTCTTATGGCAGCATCATGCGATAATAGCGGTAAAACTGAAAGCGCTGCATACAATGCGCTACTAGAACTTATGCTGTCTGACTCAGTTCCTGTAATAAGTGTGGCCGAGTTAAGCAGTGCCAAAGACTCTGTAACCATTCTTGATACAAGAGATTCAAAAGAGTACAGCGTAAGCAGGATTCCGGGAGCTATTTATGTAGGATTCGATACGTTTGATATTGACGAAGTAAACCACTTATCAAAAAACAAACCGGTTGTGGTATACTGCTCTGTCGGTTACAGAAGTGAGAAGATTGGAGAAAAGCTTCTGGATGCGGGGTTCGATGACGTCAAGAATCTTTACGGGGGGATTTTTGAGTGGGTCAATCAGAACCAAACAGTTGTGGATGATGACGGCCCCACCCAAAGAATACACCCCTACAGCATGCTATGGAGCATGTGGATAAACAATGATCAAATTAAAACTGCTTATGAGGACAGCAAATGAGCAAAGACAATTACCAGGTTGCAAGGCAACAAAACACTTGTATTGACAAGTAGTAACAAATGCCTTATCTTGGTCACAGAATTAGTCAAAACAAAATTTAATACCCCCCTATGTTAGACATATTATATCAACCCTGGCCCTGGTACATAGCAGGCCCCATTATTGGTCTTACCGTGCCAATACTTTTATTATTAGGCGGCAAAATGTTTGGGGTTTCAGCCAATCTCCGCCACGCATGTGCTGCCTGCAATTTTGGAAACGTAGAATTTTTCAATTACGACTGGAAGTCAGCCGGAAAATGGAACCTTACCTTTCTTGTAGGGTCTGTTATTGGAGGTTTCCTCGCCGGCTATGTATTCAGTAATCCTGAACCGATTGCTCTTTCAGGGTCAACCATTACAGATTTGCAGGCACTTGGTATTAATGATTTCAGCGGACTTGTTCCAAACGACCTTTTTTCCTGGGATGTTCTCGGTTCCGGACTCGGGCTTACAGTACTTGTCCTTGGAGGTTTTATGGTTGGGTTTGGAGCCCGTTATGCCGGAGGATGTACATCAGGCCATGCGATTTCCGGACTGTCTGATCTGCAATTAGCATCACTTATTGCCGTCATTGGTTTCTTTATTGGGGGGTTAATTATGACCTGGTTTATTTATCCGATCATTTTAGGGTAAAACAAGGCCTGACAGCGTCTGGAGATGCTGTCAGCATTGACAATTAATTAATTTGAGCATAAAAGCTGGCAACGAATTCAAAATCGAACACTTTCAGAAAGTATGCAAGATGGCGTACCATTCTGACAGGTTCTCAACAGAAATTTTTTAAACTAAACGCTGTCAGGTCCTTCGGACGCTTACAGGTTCTCAACACTTAATTACACATGAAATTTTCAGAATACATTAAATATTTACTTATCGGAACCGGTTTTGGCTTTGTTCTGGTAAAATCTGAGGTTGTCTCCTGGTTCAGAATTCAGGAAATGTTCCGTTTCGACGCTATTCATATGTACGGAATAATTGGCCTTGCCATATTTGTGGGCGTGGTTTCTATTCAGATCATTAAAAGAAACAACATGAAAGATGTGAATGGTGATCCGGTCACAATTCCACCAAAAGATCCATCACAAGTTACACGTTATCTTGTTGGTGGCAGTATCTTTGGTTTGGGCTGGGCACTTTTAGGAGCATGTCCGGGGCCAATGTTTGCACTGCTGGGTACCGGCTTAACCATAATGGTAATTCCGATTGCAGCTGCAATTGCAGGAACTTATACTTATGGAGTTTTGAGGGATAAACTACCCCATTAAAAATTTGTAAAACCTCCCATCGGGAGGCTGTTGACGAATATCCAACATCAAAAAAACACAATACTATGTACTTAAAACAATTTTTCGACGAAAAGTTAGCTCAGTATGCCTACATGATTGGTTGTCAGGCGAATGGCACGGCTGTAATCATTGATCCGATGAGAGATATTGATCAATACCTTGATCACGCAGCAGATCAAAATTTAACGATAGTCGGCGCAGCTGATACCCATATTCATGCAGACTATATTTCAGGTCTTCGTGAATTCGCCGAGCGTGGTGTGAAAGTATATGCATCTGATGAAGGTGATAAAGACTGGAAATACGAGTGGCTGAAAAACAGTGACAGTGACTACGACTACCAGCTGCTGAACGACGGCGATGAGTTTTATATCGGCAATATCACGATTAAAGCATGGCACACACCGGGTCATACTCCCGAACATCTCAGTTACTTCATAACTGATGGCGCCGCTGCTGATGAGCCGATGGGAATTGCTACCGGTGACTTTGTTTTTGTCGGTGATGTAGGCCGCCCTGATTTACTTGAGTCGGCTGCCGGACAGAAAGATGTTATGGAACCGTCTGCAAGAACTCTGTTTGGATCAGTTGAGCAATTCAAAACGATGCCGGAGTATATGCAGATATGGCCTGGACATGGTGCAGGAAGCGCCTGTGGTAAAGCACTTGGAGCTATTCCTGAATCTACCGTAGGATATGAACTTAGATACAACGACTCCCTTAAGTCTGCGACTTCAGAGGATAATTTTGTAAAGTTCATTCTTGAGGGACAGCCTGAGCCACCGCTATATTTCGCAAGAATGAAGCGCGATAATAAACTGGGTCCCGCGATTAGCAACGGCCTGCCAAATCCAAAGCGATTAACGCTCAAAGAGATTGAAAAAGCAAGAGCCGACGATAACATAGCAATTCTCGACACACGAGAGCGTGATGATTTCTCAAACAGTCATATTCCAGACACCCTGCTTTCACCTCTGAACAAACAGTTCAACACTGTAGCAGGATCCTACATCACAGAAGAAGATGCGATAGTGTTGCTTGTTGATGAGGATATGCTAGATGAAGCTGTTCGGGATCTATACCGTATTGGCCTCGATAAAGTAACGGGCTATATAACAGTTAAAGATTTCGAGCTTTACAAAGAAAAAGGCGGTGAAACAGCATCACTTGAGGTAGGCACGTTTGAAACAATTGAAAACCGGGCTGATGGCGTGGTCCTGGATGTTCGCAAAGCATCTGAATACCAGGAAGCGCATGTAGATGATTCCCTGAATATTGCACATACGAGATTGCTTCCACGAAAGGATGAGCTGGACAAGGACACAAAATACTATGTTCATTGTCAGTCAGGCGGCCGGTCTGCTGTTGCAACTGCACTCTTGAAGCGCTACGGATTTGATGCGGTTTTGATAGACGATGAGTTTGCTAACTACAAACGTAAAGCACTGGCATAGTTTTAAAAAAGGAGCTGTAAAAAAAGCAGCTCCTTTTTCCCAGCTATTAATTACAAGAGATTAGCTGGAAAATCATTACAACCAATACCAATATCCGCAAGATTTAAAACTCCAGGTTTGAGCAATAAAAAACATCAAATCACTGACTTTATTCCAATTCTGAGTACCATTCAGAACTACAATAAAGATATCTTTAAGGGAGACTTGATGGCTGGACTTACAGTAGCCATCATGCTTATACCTCAGGGGATGGCCTATGCTCTGCTTGCCGGTATGCCTCCGGTTTATGGCCTTTATGCTTCTATCGTCCCGGTGCTGATGTATGCTGTACTTGGGACTTCCAGACAACTTGCCGTAGGCCCTGTTGCAATGGTATCTCTGCTAATTGTAGCGGGCGTTGGTCAATTTGCAGATGTTGGCAGCGACCGATTCATCCATCTTGCAATTATGACTGCACTTGGAGTAGGTACCGTACAGTTTTTGATGGGTGTCTTCAGAATGGGCTTTTTAGTCAATTTTCTTTCTCATCCTGTTCTCAGTGGATTTACCTCTGCAGCGGCTCTTATCATCGGTGCCAGTCAAATTTCGAACCTTCTGGGACTTGATCTCGAGCGATCGAAACAGGTGCATGATATTTTGATCGGTTTATTCCAGAATTTGAGTAACATCAATTTGATTACAGCGGCTATAGGAATTGGCTCCGTTGTATCCATTATGCTACTCAAGAAATGGAAAAAAACATTTCCCTCTGCCCTGTTTGTCGTAGTAGCAGGCACCTTGGTTACCGCCCTGTTTGGATTGAATAATCTCGGGGTATCCATTGTCGGTAATGTCCCCGATGGATTGCCATCATTTGAGGTGCCGGGACTTTCATTCAGCGATTTCAGACAACTGTTGCCTATCATTCTGGTCATATCGCTTGTGAGTTACATGGAATCTATTGCAGTCGCAAAAGCTATTGCCCATAAAAGAGGATATAAAATTGACGCCAATCAGGAATTGATTGCACTGGGCGGTGCAAATCTTGGTGGTGCTTTTTTCCAGTCGTTTCCTACGACCGGTGGTTTCTCGCGAACAGCTGTTAACGATCAATCCGGTGCAGGAACCACTCTCGCCTCTGTAATTACAGCTTTGCTGATTGGGCTCACGGTCCTCTTTTTGACGCCATTGTTTTACTATCTGCCAAGTGCAGTCCTGGCCGCAATTATCATGGTTGCGGTAGCAGGTTTATTTGATGCTGAAGAGATGAGTCAGCTTTGGACCACGGATAAAAAAGATCTTGCCATGCTGGGTGCCACATTTCTTGCCACTTTATTGCTTGGCATTGAAGAAGGAATAGGAATCGGTGTCCTGCTATCTCTCACGATGGTAATTTATAGCAGTACAAAACCTCACTCAGCTGAAGTTGGCCGCCTTGGAAATACCAACAATTTCAGAAATGTTAACCGGTATCCAGAAGCGAAAACGGACCCGGAGATATTAATTTTCCGGTTTGACTCCAATCTCTACTTTGCTAATGTCGAGCATTTTCAAGAGTCGCTTAATGAGAACATAGACCAGCGCGGAGGCGATCTCTCACTTCTTGTACTTGACGCTTCATCCATTCATAGTATTGACTCCACAGGAGTTCATACACTGAAAAAGCTCATTGAAGACCTGGACGACAAGCAGATAAAATGTTACATGGCCGGAGTCATCGGGCCTGTTCGGGATAAACTGAAAACATCAGGCGTTACCGATGCAATGGGAGAAGAAAACTTCTTTTTTGACGTAGCAAATGCCGTGGCATACTACAAAGACTCGGAAAACAAAAGTTTGGAAAGAGATTTTTCACCGCTTCAGACTAACAGTTAAAACGAGTGAATTACCGTAATCAAATAGTACCGGCACCGTTTATAATATTCAGACAACCCATTTTACCATAAATAAAAGCTCATCATAATTATGAAACCAGCTATCATTTCAATCATAATTTTTCTTATTGCAGCATTCGTACTCTATACATTCTTTTCAACTTCAGATCAGCAAATGAATAACTCCTTAGATATTTCAACCAAAGAATTCAGTGAAAAGATTAACGATAATCCCGGAGTTGTGATCGACGTCCGGACAGATGAGGAGTATCAAAATGGACATCTGGCCATCGCGGACCATCAATTCAACCTTATGGATGGAGAATTTGAACGCAAGCTGGACTCTCTTGACCAGGATAAGACATACTACCTGTACTGCAGAACCGGTAATCGGAGTGGGCAGGCAGCCCGATTAATGAAACAGAAAGGTTTTGAAAATGTTTATAACATAGGCGGTTTTAAAGAACTTGCAGCCGAGGGATTTGAGACGGAATAACTAAACCTCCGGCTGGTAAGCTCCCGGCTGACGATTGTATTTCTCGTCTGCCGCGGCTGACGTTTGCCACTCGAATCTGGCGCAAGCATCCGCTTGTGCCCTCAATAACACATTTATCTAATCAAATTTGATAATATGGATTCTTTTAATATGTCAGACCCAGATTACAAGCAGATCGAGCAAGCCATCAGCAGTGAAGAAAGCGTGGTAGGAATAGATGCTAAAAAGACTCACATCATTATCCTTCACATGCTCAATAAAATTGAAGAACGGCTCGATAATATTGAATCAAGGCTTGGTGACCTTGATAAGTAAGTCGTAGCCATTTGCGAACTAGCCGTAGCTAAAGTACAAGCAGACGCTTGCACTAGTTTCTATTTCTGGCGCAAGCGTCCGCTTGTGCCTGCCTTGAACCAAATACCAACCCGCTTGTGCCTTCATCGACCAAGACAGCACTACTCAATTAAACAAACATCCAGCATCCCTTTCATACCAATATAATCTCCTGCACTGCTGTACAGCCAATGCTCCGGCTTTTCAATAAATCCTTCTTTTACCGGGTTATTATGCAGATACTCAAGTCTGGTCGATAACATTTCATTATAACTCAGCTCGATTGGATGATTGTGTTGTTGCCTCAACTGCCAGTCATTGTTGTTGTTATTAGCTTTTCCAGCTTTTTCCAGCATCCAAATGATCCATTTTTTACGACTCTCCCGATGATTATTTGTAATCTCGCCACGTAACTTTTTTGACGTGTAGCTTTTCATATCCCGAAGAATGTCTTGCATTGGTTTATCTCGTGTACCTATGATCAGGTGAACGTGATTTGTCATGATACACCAGGCATAGACTATCAAACCTTTTTCATTCTGACAGTACTTTAAACTTTCGATCACTGTTTGTCGGTATAAATCTCTCGTAAAAAGATCAATCCAGTGAACAACAGAAAAACTTACAAAGTGAGGGATTTTTTGATCTCTGATTTTATATTTGCGGCTCATATCTTCTTGATTGTATTTCTTGATACTCTTGATACTTTATACTGATCAGAATATGAAATGAAGATGTCTATTTCCAGAAAGTGTTAGAAGTGCTTTCTTAGAAAAACTATGGCACAAGCGGATGCTTGCGCTAGATAGAGCAGATCCATTTGTCAGCCTGCAAAAGCAGCATGCAGACGAGGCCCGGCATACAAATGTTATCCCAGTGCCTGTTCAAGGTCTTCTTTAAGGTCTTCCGGGTGTTCGAGGCCTGCACTCAGACGGATCAGGTTATCCGGAGATACTGATCCTTCTCCCTCGCTGCTTCCCCGATGCTCCCACGTGCTTTCCACACCGCCCAGGCTGGTTGCCCGCTTAATGAGCTTTGATTTGCCAACAATGGTGATCGATTCGTCCAGATTTCCATCAACAAAAAAAGAGATCATGCCACCAAAACCGCTCATTTGTTTCTTTGCAATTTCATGTTGAGGGTGCGATTTCAAACCTGGATAGTATACTTTTTCAATCCGGGGGTGATTTTCAAGAAATTCAGCCAGTTCAAGTGCATGCTCATTGTGACCTTTCATTCGATAGGCAAGCGATCGCGTACTTCGGCTTAACATCCAGCAGTCTTGTGGTGAGGGAACAGCCCCACCCATTCTTTGAGTTATTCTGATTTGCTCAAAAAACGGGTCAGATTCCTTAGATACAACTGCTCCTCCAAGGAGATCGCTGTGTCCTCCAAAATATTTTGACGTTGAGTGCATCACCAAATCGGCTCCTAAATCCAATGGCCGCTGATTAACAGGCGTGGGCCAGGTATTATCAACGACCAGGCGGATATTGTTTGCTTTAGCAATGCCGGCAGTTGCACGGATATCAGTAATTTGCATGAGCGGATTGGATGGGGTTTCCACCCATATAACTTTCGTTGACGGTTTGATATACTCTTCAACTTCAGACGGATCCGTCATATTTATAAAGTCGACGTCGAGACCCCACCGGACCATAATGCTGTTGACCATCTTGCGATTCCCCGCATACACATCGTCCGGAATCAGCAGGTGATCACCCGGTTCCAATGACTGTAAAATTGCAGTAGCAGCTGCTATTCCCGATGAAAAAGCTGCAGCCACTTCACCGCCTTCAAGAGCAGCTATTAATGTCTCGAACTGTCTTCGATTTGGATTATCCAGTCGCGTGTAGTGGAGATCCCCCGGCTTTCTTCCTGCTTTGTCAATTTCAAAAATTGTGCTGGGTGAAATAGGAGGTACGATGGATCTGGATGGATTACCAATATCCAATCCGGCGTGTATAGCTTTTGTTTCAAACCGCATGAGCCGTATATGGTTAAGTTAGCAATGTTTTTCAAATGTATCCCTGAAGGTAACCTACCGGATACCGTACTTCAAACGAAGTTTATCAGCAAATAATAACCTAATTACTTCGCAGCCGACTCCAGTTTTTCCTCAATAATTCGTTTCAGCTGTGGCGCCTGGACAACTCCTGATTGCTGCCAGAGAATTTGGCCTTTCTTAAATAGAATCAATGTAGGAACGCCCCTCACCTGATATCGAATAGCCGCATCTGCGTTTTTCTCCGCATCAATTTTGAGAATGTTGATAGAGTCGCCCATCTGCTTTTTGAGATCTTTGAGAATTGGGGTCATCATTTTGCACGGGCCGCACCAATCTGCATAAAAATCTACCAATACAGGTATGTCATCGTTAATTACCTGGCTAAAGCTTTTCTTTTTTACACCTGTCTTCATATTGTTATTTCTTCTTATTAATTGTTACCAAATATTTTATTAGTACCTAACAAAAACAGTGCCACAAAGAAATCTTGTCAGGCAGTCATACCGCCATCAACAGAGTACGTTGAACCTGTAATGAATGAGCTTTCATCTGACGCCAAAAATGTTACCAAACTTGCGATGTCCGAATTTTCAGCATACCGTTTGAGGGGAATCATCTGTTCAAATCCCTTCTTAGCTTCTTCAGCTTCTCCAGGGGCAAATCCCTCTTCAAGTGAACGCATCATACGGTTATCAACCGGTGATGGATGAATGGAGTTGACCCTAATATTGTGCTCAGCTCCCTCAAGTGCTGCAACTTTCATTGACCCAATAATGGCATGTTTACTCGTCACGTATGCCATTACATTTGGTGTGCCCTGCAGCCCAGCTACAGACGATGTGATAATGACACTGCCCCCGCCGTTCTCAATCATGTGTGGAAAAGCATGTTTCAATCCGAGCCATACACCTTTTACATTAACGGCTATTACCTTGTCGTAGGTATCTTCAGGGTACTCTGTAAGTGGCTTCACAACCCCTTCGATACCAGCATTTAAAAAGAGTACATCAATCCTACCAAATTCCTGAATTGCTTTCTCGGTGTATGCTTTTACATCATCACTCTTTGATACATCCGCTCTGAAATATTTCACATTGTCCGACTCAAGGGCTTTAGCAGCTTCCTTAAGCTGGCTCTCGTCTAAATCAACAAGTAAAACGCCTTCAGCTCCTTCTTCAAGGAAGTTTTTTGCAGTATCAAGACCTATACCGCCCGCGCCTCCGGTTATCACTGCTACTTTACCTTCAATTCTCTTCTCCATCATGTCTCCTTTTTTAAAATGAATAAGATCTTAACTCTCGGTATCCAAAAGCCCTTCTATATCAGGAGGATACATCTCTAAGCCTCAAATTATGGCTAAACTATTTCTCAAATAGTTCTTTATCCGGCCGGACTGTTATCACAGGTTTTTTAACATATTGTGCCACTTTTTCAGCAGTTGACCCAAGAATCAGGTGGGCAAAACCGCTGTGTCCGTGTGTAGCCATTACTACCAGGTCGGCGTTTTCGGACGCATAAGCTTCTATCTCGTAATGAGCAGATACGCCACGCTCAACTTTTGTCTCCATTGAAACACTTCGACTCTGTCCGCCATCCTCGATTGTGACTTCATCCTCGAATGAAACGCCGCTTCGCCGAATGTGTATGGATTCAATCCCCTGATCAGAAAGGAATTTTTTCAAACGTTTTATCACCTCTTCATACACGGTGACAACTTCATCCCGGCTGGGCTGCGGAAGATTTCCAAGTACTGAATTCCCATAAAGCTCCATAACCTGCAACAACGTAAGCTTTGAGTTGAACGTGTCGGCCAGGGCTACAGACATTGGAAAGGCTGTGAATGACAAATCAGATCCGTCGGTAGGCATCACAATATTTTTGATGGCATGTTCATTGAGTCTTCCTTCAATTGAAAATACCGGGATCTTGGACTTGCGGATCACCTTTTCAGTTGTACTTCCACGAACCATATTTGTTAAATCCTGACCCTTTGCACCGATCACTATCAGGTCATAGTTCATTTTCTTGGCGTAGTTGGCGATTGTCTCAGATGGCTTCCGGTCAATCATGACTTTACACTCACCCTGGGAATCATCTTTGAAGTAGTCATCCATAATTTTACCAAGCTTGTGCTCTGCCTCTTCAAATACCTTTGGATAGATATCCCCACCCATATCAATTGGCACTCCAAGATTCTTTGCACTTTCCGCCCAGTATTTAATCGTTGGGACTACGTGAAAAAGATCTACTTTACCACCAAATGTGTCTGCAATTTTCTGTGCTGCCGCGTAGGCACTCTCTGATCCTTTTGAGAAATCTGTAGGAACTAAAATTTTATTGAACCTGATCATGACATCTCCCATTTGAGTTGACTTTTTATCTGACATAAAGATAACCAGAAATTGTGAAATTAGTGTAAATCAATGGCTTACATTAACTCTCACATTTACACTCTTCTGAGATATGAAATGAAGAGGATCATAAATAATCCGCCTGCCATTCCATAAATTCCACCCCAAAAATTAACTTCAGAACTCTCCGGTTCAGGTATAACTGGCTGACTTTTCAGTAGTTTTCTCGATACTGTTTCAACCTCCACTTTCTTGAGTGCATCGAAGGACGCCTCCGGATTAATCACTTCCTTAATTCGCTTGTATTCAGGGAGCAAAGGCGGCTCATCTCTATCCAGAATATCCTGGACAACCGGATTAGTATACTCCATAATTTGAGTTGATCTGACAGTGTTCTGGAATTCACGATCCTGGTACGGCCATATTACATACAGAGACCCAATAAGAAATCCTATCAATACAAGAAGTGTCGTGGCATGGTAGTTATTCAGCAGCCACGATAAAACCCGGGAGAAAAGAATAAGTCCGATCGCAGCTCCGGCGAAGAAGGGTAGCAGGTTTAAAATAGCCGGCACTGTGTCTACGGTTCCGAGACTCCCAATCTGGCTCAAAATGTAGTCATACTTCCGCATGATCAATAAGAGATAGGATCCAGAGATACCGGGCAATATCATCGCACAAATTGCGATGGAGCCACTCAGAAGCACGAACCATGCAGCTTCAGATGTATCAGTAGGAACAAGTGTAACAATCCAAAATCCAAAGAGAGCCCCTGCAACCAAGGGCAGCGTATTTTTCCAGCCCCGTTTATCCGAGGGAATTTCGGCTAACAGAAGTACAACTGATCCTACAATTAGTCCAAAAAAGAGCCCATATACTATTTCAGGGTGGGTAAACATGTATACCTGAAGGGGCACTATTTTCGTGAAAAAGGCGATGGCGAGAATAATTCCGGTAAACAACAGCGACAAAAACTTCCAGTGAAATGTTTCAAAAACACTCGATAGCCTGAATTTCAATACATTCAGAAACGTGTCTTTATCCACACTCTTGATTGCAAAGATCAGCCGGTCGTATATGCCTGTTATCAGCGCCATGGTGCCGCCGCTAACGCCTGGAACAATATCAGCAGATCCCATCAGAAAACCTTTTATGATCAGATAGGGAGATTCTGACCACTTGGTTTCATCCGGATTATCTTGCGTACTTTTTGTCTTGTCTGGTGTTGTCAATTTTTTTGATTGTTGTGTTTAAGAAATTTCAAATTCAAGATGATAACGTGCAGGGACTCCTGCAAAAATCAGCCTTTTTCAAGTTTATCCTGCGAGTAGCTTTTCATAGCCTGGAAGAACGATATTGCACTCCCGATTCCACAAATAACCATCACCAAAAATACAGCTTTTGATGGCCCATACAATCCGGTGAAAATATCGTCCATGAGCCAGCCTGCCAAAGGTGGGCCGAGTCCGAATCCTGCAATACTGATCACAAAAAGATAAAGCCCGCCTGCAAGTGCCCTGTTTTCATCAGGAACAAAATACTGCATTAAAGCAGCTGCCACACCGTTATATGAAGAAGAAATTAACACGCCGGTTCCCATCAGAATAAAAGCCCACGTTGGGTCGCTGTTAAAAAGTCCGGCAGCATAAAAGGGAATTCCCCCGAGTCCGGCAACAATGCCAATCCAGAATCGACGTTCAGGTGCTTTTTCAGCAAGCTTATCGGCTGTTTTACCAGCCAGGATAACAGTACCTGCTACCCCGAATAAAAACCAACCGTACCGGGGCGTTAAATCCGGGCGACCAAACACATCGTTAAATACAGTTCCGGCAAATCCCAGCACAGTATACCCGGTGCAGGCAAGAAGTGAAAATCCTATCAGATGATACTGTACCGTTTTTTTTCTCAACAATTTTACAATGTCCTGCAGCAGATCGTTCTTTGGACTGTGCCGTATAATTGTTCGCTCAGGCTCTTTTATCAACCAAAAAACGACCGGAACCAAAAACAGTCCCGGTATACCTACAGCGATCATAGCTGTTTGCCAATTGTACTGAAGTGCAATGGTCCCGCCAGCAAGAAATGAGAGTCCGATACCAAAGAAGATACCGCTGGCGTAAAATGAAAATATAGTGGCTCTTTTTTTAGGCGAGAACATTTCAGCCAGCAAAGAGTAAACAGCCGGACTTAGCATTGACTGACTGATGCCTACGAAGAACCTCGCAACGATCAAGAACATGAAGGAAGTAGCAATTCCACTGAGAACTGTCATTAAGCTCCATGTCAAAAGCCCCGCTGCGATCATCCATCGCCGGGATATTCGATCAGCAAGCCTTCCCATGGGAATTCCGGCAATTGCATAAATAACCGAAAATGCTGTACCGTAAAGGAACCCAATTTGAAGATTTCCAAGCTGAAACGCGTCACGGATATCCACGCCCACGACAGCCACAATCTGCCGTGTAAAAAAACTGTTCAGATAGATAAGTGTCAGCAGTATAAGGGCACTGTATGCCGCCTTTTTTTTCATGGGTCAATAATAGCAAAATTTGAGACCGATATCGTACAGTTCCAATACCAAACGAATTCTTAGCCATTTACATTAATTTTTTAAACGATAATTCAGACGCAGGTTTCATTTAACTCAAAATTTGGCACTGATTTTCAAACTCGAATCATTCTCAAAAATATTTAAGTCTGAATTTTTTACTTTGTCGTGCATGGAGCTGACATTTCGATAATTACATTACCAATACCTTTTACAATTTATGGCAAAATCAAGCCTACCAAGAAAGACGAAAAAACAAAAAGAACGAGCTTTAAATCTGCTGGAGGAGCTTTACGAACACTATCCAAACCCACATTGTGAACTCGTCCATGATAACCCCTTTGAACTGCTTATAGCAACCATTCTTAGCGCACAGTGTACCGACGTTCGTGTGAATAAGGTAACCCCTAATCTTTTTGAAGCATATCCCACACCAGAGGCTATGGCAAACGCCCCTCTGGAAGACCTTGAGGAACTGGTTCGAACGACTGGATTTTATCGGAACAAGGCAAAATCTTTGAAAGAAGCTTCAATGACAATCGTCGAAGATTTCGATGGTGAAGTGCCGGATACAATGAAGGAGCTTCTCACTTTGCGCGGCGCTGCCAGAAAAACCGCAAACGTTGTGCTTGGAAACGCCTTTGACAAAAATGTGGGCGTCGTGGTAGATACTCATGTAAAACGGCTTTCGAACCGATTTGGATTGACACGCGAGAAAAAGAATACTGACAAAATTGAAAAGCATTTGATGGCGCTCTTTCCCAGAGAGAGCTGGACAGATTTGTCTCATCTGATGATCCATCATGGCCGGAATGCCTGCAAAGCCAGAATTTCAGAACCGCCGGATCATCCCATCTGTATTAAGTATGGCAAGAAGTGTGACTGCTGGAAAATGAGGGGACAGAAATAATGGCAACCGATTTATTTAATTCAAAAACCGGGTCTATACCACCAGTGAGGCAAGATCTTCAAATTATACCTGTAGAAGAAGACAGCAGAGAACTTTTACTGTTTTTTGATTCAATGAAAATGGTTCAACCGGGATTTGCTCTCAACAGATCAGTAGAACCGATATTGTCCCTGATCGATGGGCAAAAAACCCTTCATGAACTTCTTTCTTTTTTTGGCAGTAATGTTAGGGAAGATGACATTCTCTCGTTTATCAGACTACTCGATGAACAGCTCATCTTGAACAGCCCGTATTTCAGAAACGAGTCAGAACGGATCGAACAGAAATTCGAATCACTAAATACCAGGCCACCTACCCTATCAAATACCAGCTATCCCGCAGACCCGGACGAGATGACAGCCTTTGTTGACGACTTGCTAAATAAAGCCAGCAACGGCACGGAACCAAATGAGATACACCCTGCACCATCTAAAGCGCTATACGCGCCTCACATCGACCTGAGAGTTGGTGCTCAGCAGTATGCGGAAGCATTCTCTATGCTGAAATCAACAAAACCCAAACGGGTAGTCATTTTAGCTACATCCCATTACAGCGGATATCATCCATCTATTTATAATGGGTTCCCGTATATCGGCTCTGAGAAATCCTATACCATACCGGGACGGACATTTCAGGCCGATCAGGAATCCATCAGGAAACTAGCGGAAGAAGGCCCTGAAATTGGGTTTACGACTCAGGATAGAGCTCATAGAATTGAACACAGTATCGAAACGCATTTACTATTTGCCGGGCACATTTGGCAGCATGATTTTGAGATTGTCCCCATCCTTGTCGGTGGAATAGATGAACTGTTTTATAAAGCTGATGGTGATGTAGGAAGCAAGGTTTCAGCATTTTCCGATGCTCTTCGGTCGATGGATACTGATGATACATTTTATCTGATTAGCGGTGACCTATCTCATGTTGGCAAGAAATTTGGAGACAGTAAACCGGCTGCATCGATGAGAAACAACGTTGAGTCTTTCGACCGGGAATTTCTGAGATCAGCAACCGAAAATAACAGTGAATTTATGATCTCCCACATTTCCGCAAACTATGATCCTTTTCGTGTGTGTGGTTTCCCTCCGCTTTATACATTTATGCAATCATTTCCGGATTTGAAGGGCAAGTCGATAAATTATCACTGGTGGGATGAGAAAGAGCGAGAAAGCGCCGTCTCATTTGGATCTATCGCCTACTAACTCAAAACTTTACAATTTTACTGGCATCCCTGTTCGTAGAGTCACTATAAAATTATAGCCTGCCGAATATGCTTCTGAATTTGAGTGTCCAAACGCGCCAAATAGCTTCACGGACAATAGATTTAGACATCTTTGAAACACCCTCTTGCCTCTCTTTGAATATGATTGATACTTCTTTTAGACGAAACCCTGCAACCCAGGCACGATAGTGGATCTCAATTTGAAAGGCGTAGCCATTTGACCTGATCCTATCCAGATTGATAGTTTCCAAAACCTTCCGGTGAATGCATTTAAACCCTGCTGTAGTATCCTTCACTGGCAGACCTGTGATGGTTCTCGCATATACATTTGCGGCAAATGAAAGTATGAGCCGGCTCAGAGGCCAGTTAACAATACTAATTCCATTGGAATATCGTGACCCGATTGCCAGATCAGCGTCTCCGTCTTCGACCGTCTCAATCAATCTTAGCAGATCTTCGGGGCTGTGTGAAAAGTCAGCGTCCATTTCACAGATATATTTGTATCCATAACTGAGGGCGAATTTAAATCCTGTAACATACGCTGAGCCGAGTCCCATTTTGGCTTCACGTTCAATTAGGTGAATACGATCAGGATAGTCTGACTGAAAAGTTTTCACGATACCGGCTGTTCCGTCTGGTGAGCCATCATCAACGATAAGAATATCGATTTCCTTTTCCAGGTTGAGCGTAATTTCCATCAGTTTCCCGATGTTATTCGACTCATTGTAAGTTGGTATGATGACGATTGATTCACTCATCGCTACTGGCCTTTTGCTCTTACCATTGAAAAAACGGTATTGATCAATATTTTAAAATCCATTCTCAGCGACATGTTTTCAACATAGAACAGATCGTACTTTGTTTTCTCTTTCACATCATCCAGTGAACTATCGTATTTCCACTTCACCTGGGCCCATCCGGTAATACCTGGCCGTACTCTTAACCGGCGGTTATACATAGGAATTTCATTCTGAAACCGGCTCACAAAGAAAGGCCTTTCCGGTCTTGGGCCTACTAAACTCATTTCTCCTTTCAGTACATTGTAAAATTGTGGAATCTCATCTAACCGTGTTTTTCTAAGCAGTGCCCCTACCTTAGTAATCCTCGGATCATTTTCGCGAGCCCAGGTCGGGCCCGTTTCAGCTTCTGCATCTATTTTCATCGTTCTGAATTTATACATTGTAAACGGCCTGCCTTTCTTCCCTACACGCTGCTGACTATAAATAGCCGGACCCCTAGACGTCATTTTTATAATAATGGAAATGATAATCATTAGTGGCAACATCACAACCAGAACCGTAATAGAAATAACTATATCAAGAAGCCGTTTCACAAGCTTTTCCCAAAATGGCATCAAATCAGGTGAAATCTCGATGAGAGGGAGTCCGAAAATTTGGTTTGTTTTGTTAAGCCCACTTACAAGCTGATAAAAATCAGGCAGCAGCTTAAGCGTTACATCGGGATTATTGACCTTACTCAATACCTTTATAAGGTCTTCACGCTTTTCCGGTTCAAGCGCGACAATCAGATCCTGTATCTCCAGATCCTTTAGTATTTCATTGATGTCATTCAGGGAGCCCATAATCTCATCCCTGTCTACGTATATCTGGTCACTGTCTTTACCATTCGGTACATATACAAATCCCACAACCTGCATACCAAGCGATCGATTCCTGTTCAAATCATCATAAGCTGAAAGTGCATTTTTTCCGGTCCCGATAATAAGTGCCCTATGCAATCCTTTTCCTCGCAGTGCATAAAAGCGCTGAATACTTCGGACTACAAATCTATTTACGGTGATCACGCCCCCCACAAGCAAAACATAAATTATCACACTGCTAAGCCTTTGAGCCTCCAGTATATCACCATCGATTGTGCTATAAAAGTAAAGGATAAGGGTTCCAATAAATGTTGCCTTTGCTACTTTTACAAATTCGTCAAATCTCGATATCAGGTACAATTGTTTGTATAAACCCATCAGAGAAAAGACGATCAGCCAGTATACCGTGTGAATTGCACCCGCTAGAATAAGTGAGATCCCATCCCTCTCGACGATCTTAAATGTGATCTCAGGTTTCATCTGGGTAAAGATATACCATGCCATGCATAGCACAAGCCCGTCAAGCAGAGCTGTAAAAAGCGTTTCCCGATTTCGATTTATCGCAGGCAAAGGGTTATCTTCTGTTCGAATTGACGTTTAAAGCCTTTTATATTTCTTAGCTTGTCAATATAAAAGGTAAAATCGGGATTAAACACAGGAAATCTTGTTCAAATTAGAGAAAACATCTTCATCTACAAAAGCACGAACCGGTACCCTTACGACCGATCATGGTGATATTAAAACGCCAATTTTTATGCCGGTGGGTACACAGGCAAGCGTAAAAGCTGTTGATCAGGACGATTTGGCAAACCAGGTGAAGGCTCAGATTATTCTTGGGAATACATACCATCTCTACCTTCGGCCCGGTAACGATATAATGTCCGATGCCGGAGGACTCCATTCTTTCATGAAGTGGGATAGGCCCATACTGACAGATTCAGGGGGCTATCAGATTTTTTCGCTTTCAGACAACAGAGAGCTCGAAGAAGAAGGTGCCACATTTAAAAGCCACCTGGACGGTTCAAAACATCTTTTTACGCCAGAAAATGTGGTTGAAACCCAGCGCGTGCTTGGGTCGGATATTATGATGATTCTGGATGAGTGTCCTCCATATCCGGCTGAACGAAGCTATGTTCAAAACTCCATGGAGCTCACACACCGTTGGGCAAAACGCGGGCGTGAAGCTTTTCTAAGCAGCTCGCCATTTTATGGTCATGTTCAGGCACAGTTTGGAATAGTACAGGGAGGTACATATGATGATTTAAGAAAAGAGTCTTCAGAATATATGGCATCCCTGGATTTCGAAGGATTGGCCATCGGCGGCCTGAGCGTGGGTGAACCGACCGATATTATGTACGAGATGACAGATTTGAATACAGATTATTTACCGCAAGACAAACCCCGTTACTTAATGGGAGTGGGAACACCTGCCAATTTGCTGCAGTGCGTAGCCCGCGGTATTGATATGTTCGATTGTGTGATGCCGACAAGAAATGCCCGAAACGGTTCTATATTTACCCGGCACGGGAGAATTAACCTAAGGAACGCAAAATGGAAACATCACCACAAACCGCTCGATACTGAATTCCCGAGCGACCTGTGCAGCAAGTATAAAATGAGTTATTTGCACCACCTGTTCAAAGCCAATGAAATTTTGGGGCTCGAACTGGCTTCTAAACAAAACCTAACGTTTTACCTTTGGCTGATGAATGAAGCAAGGCAAAAGATTCAGGAAGATACGTTCGAAGACTGGTATGGTCCGATGAGTGAAACGGTTGATGAAAAAATTTAAAAGTCAGACGTCCATAAGGCTATTTTCAGCGAGAAATGCACCTGTCAGCGATTCTTCCCTGAGTAAAGCTTTGAAAAGAATATCGAGATCGAGCCAGATTGAGTAATTCTGAAGATAGTGCAGATCGAACTGTTCCTGGTCTTGCTGGTTTGTTATCCGGTCCCTGTTAATTTGCACATATCCTGTAAGACCGGTTTTATATCGGGTCATATCCTGTTCACTCACCGGGCCGGCTGGAGAACCAACAAAACTTATTTCACCCATAGCTATTTTATAGCACAACACCCATCTGTTATAGATCTTGGATGAAAATGTTTGATGATTCATCAGGTTTAACGTTTTCTTCCCGGAACCGTCAAAAATTGCTACCTCTCGTTTCTTTTCAGAACGCACATTAAATACAGCCCACATAAATGGAAGCAACAGCAGCAAACCCAGACTACCCAGCACGAAATCGAAAGATCGTTTAAGAAATTTCTGAACAGGGTTAAAGAACGACAGCTGGAGGTCAACCACTGCGATATCGTCAAGATACTCTACATCAGCTTTGCCCAGAATAAAATTCATATTCGGCGGGATAACTTTTATTTCAATATCAACATCGCGAAGTGTACGAATGGAGCTGAGAAGCTCTTTATGCGATACAGATTCAAGTAAAAACACTACAATGTCGGAGCGAGTTGTACGGATTAATGATTTCAGATCCTTTAAATCACCCACCTCATATTCCGAAAGGCTACCATCTTTCACAGCACCCTGTGTATTTTGGCGAACAACCCCGGCAATTTCTACCTGCCACCGTGCCTTTCCTTTAATTTTACTTACAATCTGCTCAGTACTATCACCAATTCCCACCAATAGCATTCGGAGCGGTGTTACCTTGCCTCTTGAAAATTTAGTCGATTTGATTTTGTTGATCCGACGAAACCTGATGAAACCAATACCAATAAATCCTATCAAAAAAGAGACAGCAAGAATAATCCTCGAAAAAGCGAGGCTTCTTAAAAAGAATGTAATTGCAACCAGCGTCAAAAAGCTAAATACCACAGCTTTCAGGCTTCCCACAATTGAAAGTTTATGCTCATTTATAATGCCGTAAAGCCTGGCAAACGATAGATAAGAGAGACACCATAACAGATTCAGCCAGAAAAACTGTGCCTGCAGCATCGAGAATATTCCATCAGGGTCAAAACTTGAACGAATAAACATTCCCACAAGAAGAGCCATATTGATGACGATCAGGTCGGTGATGATGTAGCGGTAGGTTCGAATATTATTAACAAAAAATGAGGCAACCGCACGAAACCTTATAGCCCAGAATATCAGAAATTTAAAGAGAACCGAATATCGGCTTGTAAAATGCTTTTCAAAAAACTTGTAGAGCGCATCATTGAAAACCCGATTATAAGCGATCTCATTTTTCTTTGTGCTTTCACCCTTATAGTGAATAATCGAAGTATCCGGAACGTAGTGAATAGACCAGCCATCTTGTTTTGCCCTGTAGCAAAGGTCAATATCTTCACCATACATAAAAAATCGCTCATCAAACCCGCCTAGTTCTTTAAGGCATTGGGTTCTGAAAAACATAAACGAGCCTGATAAAACCGGTATCTCTCCCCCCTCATCTTCTTCCATCCAGCCAAGATAATATGTGCCAAATATTTTACTCTCAGGAAAAAGGGCTGTGAGTCCTACAGCTTTATACAAAGCCGTTGAAACGGTTGGCACAGATCGTCTTGACTCAGGAGCAAATGTGCCATCAGGATTTAAAATTTTACACCCGCAGGCACCACATTCTTCGTGGGCTTCCATATAATCTATCAGAACGTGGAAAGTATCTTCCTGAAGCAGTGTGTCAGGATTCAGTAGCAGAGTATATTTCCCGGTGGCTTGACTTATTGCCTGGTTATTTGCTTTTCCAAATCCCAAATTTTGTTCATTCTCAATATACTTTACATTTGGAAATCGCTCTCTAAGAAAGGGTATTGATCCATCTGAAGATGCATTATCTACAACAAATATTTCGCATGTGAGACCGGCAGATGCTTTTTTTACCGACGTCAGACAGTTTGCAAGAAACTCCTTTACGTTATAGTTAACGATAATGATTGAGAGATCAACTGCACTGTCTGTCTGACTCATAAACCCAGTTTATTTAATATGAAATCAAACTTTCCTTTCAGGCCCAGCCCATATCCAAATTTTGATGCTGTTCCTCTCCATAAATGATCGATGTACTCATCCATTGGAAAGTGAAGAAGCCGGTATCCGTTTTTTTGTGCTTCCCTGAAATTTCTCAATACCGGCTGGCCATGATGAAAAAACGGCGGGTACTTCAAATATGGTTCAGTTTTCATAAGAAGGTAAGGAGTGAGAATAATGGGTATTCCTTCCGGATCTTTAAAGCCACGTTTATTTACACTCAACTTATGTCCAAGCGCGTAATAATCCCTGCTGACTGATAGAGTTTTAATGCCTTTTTCAAGAAAACCGCCTTTTTTGGTTACAGTGTCACTGTCTAAAAAAAAGCAGTAGTCTGTATCTACCAATTCTCTTATTGTTTTATCCAGGGCAGGGCCGTGAAATATATTTCTTTCTTCAAAATGGGTTCGCAAAGAGTGAGGATACTCCGACTTCAGATCATGAATAACAGATTTTGAATGATCCTTACTGCCATTGTCAAAAATCAACACTATAGAGTCCGTATAATGCTTTTTAAATGATTTAACAGCATTTATGAGCAGATCAGGTGTCTGATAGTTGACTATAACTGTTGTTAAATTATTCATCGAATGATCGCTACTTTTCCGAATCCGCGTTCATTGCCATCTGAATCCAGAGCCACAACAATGTATATCCCTGACCCAATCTGACGGCCGCTTGCATCAAGACCATTCCATTCTGCCCTTCCCCCGCGGCTGGGAATTGTGCGAATAAGTGTACCGTCAACTCCGAGTATACGGATTGTGGTTATTTCTGATAAATTTTCAATTAATATCTTGTCATGAGATTCATATAGAAATGGATTTGGATAGACTTTTAGTTTATCCATCGATGATGAAGGCGCAATTGGAACATCCTGATAGACATTAAGACCTGCATCCGTTGATATATATACTTCACCCGTTTCTTCATTGACTGATATATCCCGGATGGCATCGGAAAAAAGCGGGCTATTTTCTGATGTAAACCTTTTGATAATTGCTCCTCCGGTTTCATTCAGCAGCCATACTCCTTCAGCGGCTGTTCCAATCCATTTCTGGTTTGCAGAATTTACTGCCATAGCCGTCACATTAATGTCACGCAATAAGAATGGAGACACGGCATCCGGATCTTCATTTATGAGCCACTGAGCTCGCCGCTCTTCCGCGGATCCGGTTATTACAAATTGAGGAAATATAAATCTGGCGATTCCCCGTTCAGTACCTATCCACACTTCGCCCTCTTTATCTTCGATAATGGCTGTTACGGATGCATCAGGCAAATTACCTGAACCCTGATCTTCTGTGAGTTTAACCCCGGTCGATTCCTCTATTATTGAAGGATCTCCTGTATTAAGCACAAGTACACCTCTGCCTGTACCACCGGCAGTTTGTAGTGTAATCCATTTTTGATTAAATGAATCGACAAATAAATAAAGGTATTCATCATTTTGACTAACGGCTGACGATTTCCCGTAATTTATCCATTCATTTTCTCCGGGAAGCTGAACATACAAAGGATTTGTTGCGTATCTGCTGGTAGCCCAGACAGCCCCATCACTATCAGTTTCCAGACCGGAAATAACCGGAAAGTTGGGGTCATCGGCTGCCCACCCCCTAAGTGACGAGTTAGATGAGTTGAATACGTCAATCTGGTCAGTTTCGCGATCATGACGTGCTATACCCCGTCCCCAGCTTCCAAAATAATAGTAGTTGTCGGTAAAAGTGGAGGTGAATGCCTGTATAAATTGAAATTGGTCTAATACTTCATTTGTACTTCGATTAAAGTTTCTCCATCCGGACTCATCACGAATATAGTATCCTTTCCTATTATCGATAATCGAATTTCGTTGCGACAGGGGCGTCGTACCTGAGATGAGTGTTCCGTCACTAAAAGATATCCCTTGAAAAAAGTTAAGATTAGGGCCGCTCGGAGCAAAATAAGTAAATTCGTTACTCCCACCTTCAGACCTGCCTAATCCTGACGTTATAGTGGCTATTGAAATTGAGTTTTGGTCTTCTATAACCACATCTGAAATTCCGGGAATCCCCGGATTGATAATTGTTAGATTATCATTTTGGTCAATTAAAAGGACTCGATTTGAAGTAAAAGATAGCAACACTCTATCATCGGTAATATTACCATTTGTGATGCCTTTAAACGTTACACCCGAATAGTTACTCAGAGGTGAGTATTCTTGCCATGCCCCATTGGTGAGGGCAACGACCGATGAGGACGAAGAAGCTAATACTTGATCATTAAATACCGTGACAGACTCAATATTTCCTGAAGGCAGGCCACTTGATTCGTCGTAATTGGCCCATGAAGCTTCAATGTCCAGATTATCGTTAAGATTCCCAACAGCTACACCCTGTTGTGTACCGGTGATGATTATTTCATTATCAATATGTATATCAAATACGGGAGTCCCGCGGTCGAAGCGCCCAATTTTTGTATATGAATTTGAAACCAGAAATGTATCAATATCATAAACAACAATGCCAAATTCTGTTGCTATATACAGGCTGCCATCATGAAGTTCAAAATCATTTATTTGTTTTGATGTAAAAGCCTGAACCCTGGATATATCTTCAACGCGATCAAACCCATCTTCTTCGATATTGTAGAGATCAATCATACCATCAATATAGCCGATGGCAATGCTGTTTATTTCTTCAATATAGATTAAAGTACTTCCATCCAGCCTGTACATTCCATCTACAGGTGTAAAAGTATGAATGAACTCCTGATCCTGAAATGCAAATAACCCGCCATTAGACACTCCCCAGATTGTATTGTCCATGGATAAATCAATGCCGTTTACTGTGTTGTAGGAGGTAATAGATGCCCAGTCAGTTTCTTGAGCTTGAGCGTACACATATCCTGTATAAACAAAGAGAAGAAACAGGGATGTCAAAAGACTTGATAAGCAGGATATTCGTCTCAAATTGCTTCTATTGTATTGAATTACGTCTGAACAACAGGATACAAAATTTAGCCGAATATTTAACAAAAAAAAGGCCCCGAACGCGGAGCGTTGGGGCCTTGGTTAGAAGCGATGAGGCGGCGACCTACTCTACCCCCGAAGGAGTACCATTGGCGCTGCGGAGCTTAACGGCCGTGTTCGGAAT
>Ga0209943_1000194_pt1 | contig 42033 bp, 28 predicted proteins | sample SalPonR1_B_D2_MG_FD_185698 | JGI IMG/M metagenome (GOLD analysis project Ga0209943, IMG submission 185698) | Salt pond soil microbial communities from South San Francisco under conditions of wetland restoration - Salt Pond MetaG R1_B_D2_MG... ... | reverse complement strand
GCCGGGAGGTTTCGGCGGAGGCGGCGGTGCGTTAATGGTCATCGTGCTCGGCTTTACGGTTAGCCGCTCAGTCTAATGGAGCTGTGTCGGCTCGACGGCCCGGGTCTGGCCTTTGGAGGGTTCAATTCCATTTTCGAATTCAACTTGATGCCGCGCTGATGAGGGCACCTTGGCCAGGTGCGGCAGCCTTTAAAATCAAATTCATTTCGCCACGCGCTTCGCGCTTGCGGGCGAAATGAAGTTGACTTTGATTTAAAAGCGGGGACACACGGCCAATGTGCCCCCGTCACCGCAGGCTCGGAATGAATTTTCAGTTTTCAGTTGAAAGTTGAAAGTTGAAATCAAACGCCGCCCGCACCCGGGCCAAGAATCACGATTGAACCCGGAATGCATCAGCAAACCTATTTATATTCAGATTCCAGCCACTCGATCATCGTACGCAAACACTGCGCTTCGCCCCCCGCCGGGCGGCCCGGCCGGTCGGAAAGGTTCCAGGCATAGATATCGAGGTGCATCCAGTCGATTTCGTCGGGCACGAAGTGGTCGAGGAACAGAGCGGCGGTAATGCTGCCGCCCTGACTGGTGCTGCCGGTATTGGACAGATCGGCGATCTTTGGCTCGATCTGCTGCTTGTAGGGCCGATACAGCGGCATTTGCCACAACGGATCCTCGATCGCCAGCGACAGGTCCTGGATGGTCCTTGCCTGCTCGGTGTTGCGGGAATACAGCGGGGGCAGATCTTCGCCCAGGGCCACGCGGGCCGCGCCGGTGAGGGTGGCGAAGTCGATGATACGCGCGGCACCCTCTTCCGCTGCCAGGGTCAACGCGTCCGCGAGCACCACCCGTCCTTCCGCATCGGTGTTGCCGATCTCGATGGTGGTGCCGTTTCTTGCCGTCACGATGTCGGATGGACGATAAGCGTTGCCGGCGATCGCGTTTTCGACGGCCGGAATGTAAACACGAAGGTGGACCGGGAGCTTGAGCCGCATGACCAGTTCGGCAAGACCGAGCGCGTGCGCGGCGCCGCCCATGTCCTTTTTCATCAGCGACATGCCTGAGGTCGGTTTGATGCTCAACCCCCCGGTGTCGAAGATCACGCCCTTGCCGACCAGTGCCAGCGGCGGGTGGTCGGCATCGCCCCACTCCAGCCGAATCAGTCGTGGGCCACGGCTGGATGCCCGGCCGACGGCGTGGATCGCCGGGAATTCCTTCTCCAGTTCGGCGCCGGTGACGGTGCTGAAGGTGGCGTCACAACGCTCGGCCAGGTCGGCGGCGACCTCGGCAAGTTCTTCCGGGCCAAGGTCGGCTGCCGGTGTGTTGACCAGGTCGCGTACGCGGAACATCACGTCGCGGAAGATTTCGAGACGCCCGCGAAGATGCTCCGGTACTTCCAGTTTGCAGGTCGGTCGCTTGCCGGGCTTGTAGCGATCGAACCGGTAATGGCCAAGCGCCCAGCCGATCGCGAACAGCGACAGTGTCTGGTCGGAGAAATCTCCCGAAACCATGTATTCGCCTGCCGGCAGCGTCGCCGGAAGCCCGGCCAGCGCCCAGGTCGGAGCGTCGCCGGAAAACCCGACGAGCACGGTCGACGGTGCACCCGTCTCGTCCGGAACGACGAGGCTGGCGCCGGCTTCGGCCTCGAATTCATGCTCCCGGACCCATGCCCGCGCAACCGGGGTGGCGCTATCGAGCCAGGCACCAAGGCCGGATGGCTGCAACGGGATGATTTGACGGCGGGGCTGGTCGGCGGCTTGATCGTTGACACAAAACATGCTTGGGGAAACCTGTTGCGGGGAATTTCCAAAGGATAACGGATGCTACGTGATCCCGGACGACTCCCGCCGGACGCCCCGGATCGAAGTCCCGGCGGCAGCCTACGGCGCAGGGCAGCAGGTTTACCGTGATTTACCAGTCCGGCATTGTTTACAGCCCCGCCGTAGCAAGGGTCGCGAGGTGTCGTGGCTACGCCGCGGCAGGCCGGGCGGTAACCAATGCCAGCCAAAAAAAGGCCCGCCGTGAAGGCGGGCCAGGCTTGTAACCAGTTTTATTATTGGTTCCGGGAACCGCTCAGCCGTCCGGCTTAAACGGTCAGATTCGCCCGAATCCGCATTCGTCCTCGAGAAAATCCTCGATCAGCGTCAGCGTCTGCTCGTGGTGCCTGTAGTACCACGGCATCTGATGGGGCATATCGTCGATGATTTCCAGCTTGGCAGGCACCTTGTCCTTGACGGCCTTGTAGAAATCCTTGGCGTGCCAGTCCGGCGTGCGCACGTCGCGACTGCCCACGTAGAGCAGGATGGGAATGTTCACCTTGTCCACGTTCTTCATCGGGTCCATACCGCGCACTGTGACGCCCTGCAGCACGCGCTGGATCCGGTTCTGACTCCAGCGATTGCCTATGCGTGTCAGGTCTGTCACCGGCGCCCCGGAGATGGCGCAGCGGAAAGGCGTATCCGGTCTCACCGCGGCGGCGGCGGCGGCAAAACCGCCGTAGGAATAGCCGAAGATCACCATCCGGTCAGGATCGGCGATACCCTGCTCGACCAGCCATTTTGCGCCGTCGTCCTTGTCGTCCTGCATCTTCAGGCCCCACTCGGCGTCGCCGGCGGTCCAGAGCTTTCGGCCCAGCCCCGAGCTGCCCCGATACTGCGGGCGAAGCACGGCGAAACCGCGAGAGGTGAGAAACGGCACCCAGCCGGAAGAGTCCCAGCCGCCGAAATCGCGAGCCCACGGACCGCCGTGCGGGTTGACCACCAGCGGGAGCGGACCATCTTCCTCCTTGTCCCAGCCGGGGGGCAGATCGAGCAGGGCCGGGATCTCCATGCCATCCCGGGCCGTGTAGGTAATCCAGCGTTGCTCACCGAGGTCTTCCGGATCGATCCACGGCCTTTGCGTGCCCAGCGTCTCGACCTTCGTCCGGTCGGTCAGCAGGTGGTAGCCGACCGGGTGCCGGTTGCTCGACGTCTGGAAAAGCACCCGGGAGAGGTCGTTGTTGTAGGCATTCAGCCTGACATTCTGGTCGGGGTACAGCTGCTTGAGTCCTTCGTAAATGGAACGCATGTCGGGATCCACATAGGTGGTTTCAGCGACAGGACCGGAAACGGTGAACGAGACGATCTCGTTGAAATTGCTGGGCTGATACCCAAAGCCGAGACTCGCGATCGAAAATTTCGGGTGCGCGAGCAGCGGCTCATCATCAAAGCTGCGGGTCTTCGGGTCGTACGCCCAGGCCTGGACCAGGTCCGAGAATTTGTCGGTCAGCACGTAAAACTTGCCCGAGTCGTCGTCGATGCCGACGATGTCAACCGAGATCCGATCACTGAGCATCGTTGTCAGAAGGCCGTGAACCTCGAATTCGCCCGTGTCGGGATCACGAATTTCGATTGTCTGCTCGTAGTCGCTACCGCCCTTCGATTCCATTGCATTACGAGTGAGAAGCTCGCCGGTGCGCGGGTGAAACAGCCCCGGCGACGAATCGGGATTGCCGCGGAACCGCAGGTCGATCTTGCCGCTGACCAGGTCGTACTCGTAATAGTTGCTGGTTAAATTGAGAATGTTGGTTCGCCGGATGATGACTTTCTTCGGATCCAGCGGCAGCCGGCTGACCAGGCCCGCAGTCATGTTGAGCTCGGCGCAACGCTTGGTGGTCTGGCTGGCGCCGATCATGCGCTTGCCCGACTCGAACGCTTCGTCGAATTCCGAATGCTTCATGTCGGTGAGATAGGTCTTGAAAATGAAGGTGGCCTCGGCGCCGAGGGCATTACCTTCGCCGCACCCGCCAAGGGCGGCCGTCATTTCCTGCCGGGCGGTCACGGTGATCTTGCCGGCCTTCATGGCGCGCGCGCGGATGAATTTCATCTTGTCGCCGCTGGGCGTTATTACCGGGCCCTTGTCGAGGTTGTCCAGATCCCAGGTCGCCAACGCCGTGTCGCGATAGTCGGAGCCGGGCGCAGCGATAATGGCCGCCATTTGCTTGCCGTCGATACTCATGGACACGGAACTGATGGCGGGCTGGCGCGCGATGGATTCGATTGAAATGGGCGCTGCCTGGATGGCGGTTCCCATCAGCATCAGAGATCCGGCGGTCAGACGAAACAGCAATTTCAGCATGATGTGTTTTCCTGTTCTTCAATGTTTCAAGACGTCAAATTCTAACGCAAGTGCCTGTCGAAAGCATTCATCCTGAACACGCATAAACAAGCGGCGCCCGGAGGCGCCGCTTGAGGGTTGACCTTGCGGTCAATGGTGCACTTCGGTTGATCAGAAGCGGTAGTTGATGCGACCGAAGATTCTGCGACCCAGCAGGCTGGCCTGGGTCCCGCTGATGGGCACGTTCCCGCGCGTGGCAACGGCTCCGGCTGCTCCTGCAGATACCCGATCCGGTTCCTCGTCAAGGATGTTGTTGATACCGATCAGGAAATCCCACTTGTCCTGCTGATACAGGAACGAGATGTTGTGCTGGAACCACGCGTCGAAGGTGATATCGCGAACCGCGTTCTCTTCACCAAAGTAGTTGATTTCAGCATCGGCAAATCGCTTGGCATCAGTACGCGAGGCGAACTGCAGGAAGTAGGTGGCCGACCAGTCGTTTCTGCGCGCGGTGGCGCGGAGGTTGGTCACGACTTCCGGCGAACCGATATCGCCGACCACGTCCAGATCGTCGAATCCACTGACCTGACCCGGATCGAACAACTGGAAGACGTTTTCGCGCTGCCAGGTGGTCTGTGCTTCCAGGTTCAAGTTACCCCAGTTGAAATCCTCGGCCCAGGTCACGTTCAGGTCAACGCCCTCTACCGTCTGGGTGTTGATGTTAACGAAGCTGTCGTTGATCTGAGCGATGTTGAACGCCCCGGTCGGGTCACTGGCAGGGTTACGCTCCACCAGGTCACAGAACGCATTCGGGAAATTCTCACTCGTGTAACAGCCGGCCGCAATGGCGCCTGCACCCAACTGCGCGATCTGGTCGTTCACTTCGATCTCGTAGTAGTCCAGCGCAAGATTCAGGTTGCTGAATTCCGGCGTCCAGACAAACCCGACGGTGTATGAGTCGGATGTCTCGGACTCGAGGTTGTCGACGCCACCGCCGGAAACGACCGTGATGGAAGAACCGACACCGGCGTAGTCCGGCGGAATGCCCTCGGCGGCGCAGTTGTTCCGGACGTTCTCGTTGGTGCTGTCACCCCATTCGATGCAGGGATCGAGGGCCTGCCCCAGGAAGCCGGTCTGGTCACCCAGGAACTGCTCGAACAATGCCGGGGCGCGGAACGATGTTCCGAGCGTACCGCGGAGGCGCAGGACCGGCACGACCTGCCAGTTCATGCCGACCTTCCAGACTGCATCGCTGCCACCCGCGTCGTAATCGAAATACCGGGCGGATGCGTTGAGGGTGAGCGACTCGAAACCGGTAACTCCGGCCAGGAGCGGAACCTCGATTTCGGCAAATACCTCTCCAACGTTGTTGCTGCCCTTGGTGACTGTGGCCGATGACAGGCCCCAGGAATCACCGGACTGCGACAGCGGGTCAGGCTGATCGTCGATGCTGAAGTCGCGATACTCCGCGCCGATGGCCGTACCGACGGTGCCGGCGGGCACCTGGAACAGGTCGCCGCTGACAATACCGGTTACCGACCACTGTTCGTACACTGTGTTACCGAGCGTGTCGGCGCCTACGAGGTCGATCAGACGCCCCATGTCGCTTCCGTTCAAAAGGCCCGCATCGAACGGATCGTAGGTCGGCGCATCGGGATCGAACTGTACGTCGCCCGAGCGATTCGCGTCGATAGCGTTCTGTGCATAGTCGCCGTCTGAACGGGTGTATGTGCCGTAGACCTGCCAGCTCCAGAAGTTCTCCGTCGGCAGCATCCCCGAAAGCCCGGTCGACGCGTAGAAGTAATCCACATCCTGGTTCGAGTTCAGCGGGTAGGGATAGATCGGCTGGGTCAACTGCGCCTCGACCGGCGATACGGCCGGGTCGACCGGATTGTAGTCCGGGTCATTTTCGTACGAGTAGAAGTCGGTTCCGAGCAATGCCGCTGCCTGAGCGCCGCCGATCAGCGGGAAGAACTGGCGCCAGCCGGTGCGTGTCGTTTCGCGGTTGCTGTAGAGCAGATCCGCGTCCCAGGTGACATTACCGAAGGTAAAGTCGGCGGTGGCATAGAGATTGAGACGCTCCTGCTCGTTGAGGGCCGATTCCTTGTTCAGGAATTCGCCAAAGCGAACGGTTTCGTACCACGCTTCGCCAAACGGCTCTTCGTCGTAGTCGTTGTTCGTGCGAGCACGACGACCGGCAATGGGACCGTTGAATACGCCGTCCGGAGACGTGATCCAGCGCGTGCCGGTGAGTGCGTCGATAACCGAATCGAACCACATGTTGTAACAGCCGGCCCCGGGGGTGCCGGCGATCGCGGAGCGGTCCTCGCGGTCTATGCGGTTACCGCTGGAGTCCCTGACCCGATCCTGCTCACAGCCGAGGAAATTCCGGTCGCCCGTGCGGAGCGCTTCCTGTTTCGTGTACTGGGCAGAAAAGGTCATGCTGCCGTTGTCGAAGTTGGCCCCGGTAATGGCAGCCACGCGGTAGAACTCGCCGCCGCTGTCGAGCGGAACATCGGCAACGACATTGACTTCCGTTCTGTCGACGGAACGCCGCGTGATGATATTCGCCACGCCGGCCACGGCGTCGGAACCATAGATGGACGAGCTGCCGTCCAGCACGATTTCGAAACGAGTTACCGCGATGTCGGGAATGGCGGAAAGGTCAAGCGCCTGTACCTGGCCCCGCGTTCCGGAACCGCCGGGACGCCGGCCGTTCAGGAGGGTCAGGGTACGCGTGGTACCCAGGCCGCGCAGGTCGAGGGTCTCAACCCCGGTGCCGCCTTGAACCACGAAACCACCAAACTGGTTGTTGAGCTGGGTGGTGCCGGAGGCCACGGTAGAACCCTGCAGCATGTCCGCGGTGGTCAGCTGGCCCGCCTGAAACTGGGTTTCGGCGGTAATGACCTGCATCGGGGACGTCGAGGTAAAGTCTTCGCGCTTCAGCAGCGATCCGGTTACCTGCACGCGACCGAGGTCAGCGGCATCTTCGTCCTCGGTGGCTTGTTCCTGTTCGGTCTGGTCTTCCCCTTCATCCTGCGCGAGCACAGGCGAGGCGAATCCCGCGCCGAGGCCGGCGAAAACGCCGGCAATCAACCCGAGGCGAATTGCCTCGGCCAGGCGGTTACGACTGGTTTCCATATGAACTACTCCCTAGCTAGTGGGTTTTTAATAGATTCGCTTCACAGCGGCTACGCCATCGATCTCTTGCCGGCCATCCGGCTTTTTTCAGCAGGTTCGCTCGGTCTCGGCCGAGACGTGCCTGAAACGAAGTTTGCAATTGACGCGGTGCTTCCCGGATGGAACTTTCTGGTCCGCGGGTACGCGAGACGACGCCACGTTTCTCTTTTTAACGAAAAATTGACTAAACTGCAAGTCAATTTAAGAAAAACATTACATTTGTTCCGAGTTGAGCCGTGATCCTTAAAATAGCGTGATAGACATCACGCTCGAGGCGTCCCGGAAACGCAAGATTTCAAGAGATTGCCCGGAAGAGGCAAGGCATCGGCGGGGCGGTTCCGGGTCGATTTCCGACCCGGGCCGGTTGTCGGCGCGGGCCCGAAATCGATGGGAATCTGCAAATCCGGTCAGGCAAGCTCTTTGCGCAGCTTCCGAACCCGGTCGATCAGCACGTCGGGAACGCGGGGCTGAAATTTTTCCAGATGTTTCTCGATCTCGTCCAGTTCCCCAAGCCATTCGCCGACATCGACCGAAAGCAGCGTTCCCAGGTCGGGCTCGCTGGCCAGGCCGGCCGTCGAAATCCCGTCGGTCTCCGGCAGCCGGCCGACCGGCGTGTGGCGGGCCTCGACTTCACCGGCGCAGCGTTTCATGATCCATTCGAGAACGCGCAGATTTTCGCCGAAGCCGGGCCAGATGAACTTACCGTCGTCGTCGCGCCGGAACCAGTTGACCTGGAAAACCTTCGGCGGATGCTCGAGCTTGCGGCCGACATCCAGCCAGTGGCCCCAGTAGTCACCGAAGTGATAGCCGCAAAACGGCTTCATGGCCATCGGATCACGCCGGACCACGCCGACTTTGCCGGTGGCCGCTGCGGTGGTTTCCGAGGCCATGGCGGCGCCGATGAAAGTACCGTGGGTCCAATCCTCGGCTTCCATTACAAGCGGCGCCAGCGAAGCACGCCGACCGCCGAAGATGATTGCGTCGATCGGCACGCCGGCCGGATTTTCCGACTCGCCGGTGTAGCTCGGGCAACGCTTGATCGAAACCGTAAAACGCGAATTCGGATGCGCCGCCGGCCCGTTGGCCGGTTCGAACGGCCGGCCTTTCCAGTCATAAGCCGGTACCCGTTCATCGAGGCCTTCCCACCACGGCTGGTTGTCGTCGGTGAGGGCAACATTGGTAAAGATCGCCTCGCGATCCAGCATGGCCAGCGCATTGGGGTTGGTCTCGTTAGAGGTTCCCGGCGCAACGCCGAAGAAACCGGCCTCGGGATTGATCGCGTACAGCCGACCGTCTTTTCCGGGATGCAGCCAGCAGATGTCGTCGCCTATGGTGTGCAGTTTCCAGCCGGCGCTGCGATACGGCTCGGGCGGAATCAGCATGGCCAGGTTGGTCTTGCCGCAGGCCGACGGAAATGCGGCCGCGACGTAGCGCGTTTCGCCTTCCGGATTCTCTATGCCGACGATCATCATGTGCTCGGCCAGCCAGCCTTCGGTGCGGGCCTGGTAGCTGGCGATTCTCAGCGCGTGGCACTTCTTGCCCAACAGCGCATTGCCGCCGTAGCCGGAGCCATAGCTCTGGATGCTCAACTCTTCCGGGAAATGCATGATGTAGCGGCGGTCCGGGTCGAGTTCCCCGGTGGAATGAAGGCCGCGAACAAACCTGCCCTCGCGCTCGATGCGTGCCAGCGCATCCGAACCCATGCGCGTCATCAGGCGCATGTTGGCAACCACGTAGGGGCTATCGGTAATCTCCACGCCGAGACGCGAGAACGGCGACTCGATGGGGCCCATGCAGTACGGAATCACGTACATGGTCCGGCCTTCCATGCAGCCCTCGAACAGGCCGTCCATCAATTCGTGGGCTTCGTCCGGCGCCATCCAGTTGTTGTTCGGACCGGCCGCGTCGCGCTCGACGGTGCAGACGAAAGTCAGGTGTTCAACGCGCGCAACGTCGTCCGGATCGGAGCGATGCAGGTAGCACTCCGGATGCGTGTCCGGGTTGAGCTCTAGCAGGTCACCGGAATCGAGCATCCCATTGACCAGGGACGCGTTTTCCTCTGCGCTGCCGGTACACCAGTGAATTTCGGCCGGACGGGTCCGGCTTGCGACGGAATCGACCCAATCGGCCAGCTCAGTCAGCTTTGTACTCATGAAAAATTCCAGGTTGCGAAGGGTAAAGGGTTAAGGGTGAAAGGCAATCGGGATCAGGACGGCTGGAAGTCGGGCAGCTTGCGCTCCACGCTTTCGAATTCGGGCCTGAGATACTTCGGCAGGCCGTCCGTCCCGTAATCGGGATAGTCCTCGCCGCGAATCAGCGGTTCGAGGTAGCGTCGGGCAGCCGGCGTGATGCCGAAACCGTCCTCGGAGATGTACTCGTCGGGCATCTTTTTTTCATGGTTGGCGATATCTTCCAGCCGGGCCGTTGCGATCTTCCACTCGTACGGCTCATCGCTGACCCTTTCGATGACGGGCATGACGCCGGTACGGCCCTCCAGCGCCAATTCCACCGCAACCTTGCCGACCGCGCGAGCATGCTCGACATCGGTTCTGGATGCAATGTGACGCGCCGAGCGTTGCAGATAGTCGCTGACCGCCCAGTGATACTTGTGGCCCAGCCTGGCCTTGACCATTTCCGCCACTACGGGCGCCACGCCGCCAAGCTGCTTGTGGCCGAAGGCGTCGGAACTGCCGGCGTCGGCCAGGAAGGTGCCGTCGTCGTAGCGCGCGCCCTCGGAGACCACGACGGAGCAGTACCCGTGGCGCTCGACCGACTCGTCGACCGCGGCCAGGAATTTTTCCTCGTCGAAAGCCACTTCGGGAAACAGGATGATCTGCGGCGGGTCATGCGCCTCGCGGCGGGCCAGTCCGGCGGCGGCCGCGATCCAGCCGGCGTGCCGGCCCATCACTTCCATGATGAACACCTTGGTGGAACTGGACGACATCGACATCACGTCCAGACTGGCTTCCATGATGGAAACCGCCACGTACTTGGCCACCGAACCGAAACCGGGACAGTTGTCCGTGACCGCAAGATCGTTGTCGATGGTCTTCGGGATGCCGATCGCACTGAGCGGATAGCCGAGTTCTTCGGCCATCTTCGCGACTTTGTTGGCGGTGTCGGCCGAATCGTTGCCGCCGTTGTAGAAGAACGTGCCGATGCCGTGCGCGTCCAGAACCTCGATCAACCGCTTGTATTCGCGACGATTTTCCTCCATCGACTTGAGCTTGTAACGGCAGGAACCGAAAACGCCGCCTGGTGTCTGCGCCAGGGCCCGCAGATCCGCTTCGCTGAGGCTGGAGGTGTCGATCAGCCGCTCTTCGAGTGCGCCGATGATGCCGTCGGCGGCAGCAAAGACGCGGCCGATACGGTTTGCGTACCCGCGTGCGGTTTCGATTACCGAAGCTGCGGTTGCATTTATGACCGGCGTGACGCCGCCGGACTGGGCGTAGAGAATGTTGTTGGCTGCCATGATCCCGAATCGAAAGTTTGCTGGCCCACAGAGAAACCTGACGAGAGAAATCTCGCAGGAAAAATCTTCGTATAAGGATAAAACAATTTACCGGTGACGACCGCGCCTAATTCGCGCGCAGTCAAATATTTGACACTTCGGGCCGCGCGAGTTACTTTTATACGCTTGTCCAGTCAACGATCTCGATCCCGAAAATCATGCGAATCGTAATACTTGGTCCGCCCGGCTCCGGCAAAGGGACTCAGGCCGCCCTGCTCCGCGATCAGCTCGGCGTCGCTCATATCTCCACCGGCGTACTTCTACGCGAAGCCGTCGAGCAGCAGACGGACCTCGGAAAAAAGGCCAAATCCTTCATGGATGCCGGCGAGCTGGTGCCGGACGACCTCATGCTGGGCCTGATCGAGGAACGGCTCGGTCAGCCCGACGTGGCCCGCGGTTTCATTCTCGATGGATATCCGCGCAACCTGGTACAGGCCGAGGCACTGGATTCGGTGCTGGAGCGTATTGGGCAGCCGGTGGACATCGCCGTCTCGGTCACCGTCAACGAAAGCGAAATCGTCGATCGCCTCTCCAAGCGCGCCATCGAGGAAGGCCGCTCGGACGATACCGAAGACGTGATCCGCAACCGCCTGCGCGTTTACGCCAAGCAGACAGCGCCGGTGGCCGGGCACTACGCGAAACGCGGCCAGCTGCGGGAAGTCGACGGAATGGGCTCGGTCGAAGAAGTCAACCAGCGCATGCGCGACATGCTGGACGGCTGATAGCGACGACTGATATCGACGGCGCGGCAGGCCGGGCGCGTCACCCCAGAACTCTCGCACGGGAATCGGTGTCGCGCCGATGCCCAGATCAGGCCTTGCGGAGCAGAAAACTCCAGTACCCACCAATTCGCGCACTCCAGACCATGCTGTGGCCGGTGCGCTGGCAGAATACCTTCATGTCGAGTTCCACCAGCGGATCGTCCGCGCTGACCTGCAGCAGTTGCCCGGCCTCCATTTCGGCCAGCGCACATCGCGTCCGGAACACCGGTTCCGGGCACAGCAGACCGGTGACGTCCAGCAGTCTGTCGGCGGATTCGGCCGGATTCATGGGTTCACTCGGCGTGGTGCACGGAGGCGTCATGATATCGCTTCTTCATCCAGGAAACCTTTGCGTGAACAGCCACGGAACGAGCCACACGGATCAGCCCGGCGGTGAATCCAGAGGTCACCGGCGGGCGCCCGCTGAAAATCGCGAAGCGCGTCGGAACCATGCTCCGCTTTCTTGAGACGATCTGGCGCATTGCGCTGCTGCGCGCCGGCCCGCAGGACCTGCCGGGCGGCGTTGCGGCGCCAACGATTTCGATCGCACTGTACACCTGCATCGTAGTGATCTCGGGGCTGGCCGACGAGCGGACGGCCGGCTTTTCCGACCTGTTCGTCTCGATCGTGGTGCCGCTGATTGCAGCCGGCTCGATCCTCGGCCTGCGGCGGGCCACGGCTCGCTTCAACCAGACCGTTGCTGCCCTGTTCGGCACCGGCGCACTGATCAGTCTGGTCAACCTCCCGCTGTGGTTTTCCACCCCGCCGCTTCCGGCACCGCTGGTGATGCTGGCGCTGGTCGCGCTGTTCTGGAGTCTGGCGGTGGACGGCCATATCTGGCGCAGCGCATTGAACTGCCCGTTCGCAGGCGGGTTGACGATTGCTGTGTTAATTTTGTTCGTTCAATTGCTGGTCTTTCAGGCCATGGGGAGCCCGGGAGTCTCCTGACAACATGAATATCCACATTCTCGGTATCTGCGGCACTTTCATGGGCGGCATCGCGGCGCTGGCACGGGCCGACGGTCACACGGTGTCCGGGCAGGACAAGAACGTCTATCCGCCAATGAGCACGCAGCTTGAAGAACTCGGCATCAGGCTTGCCGAAGGCTACTCGGCCAGTGACATTCCGAAGCAGACGGATGTCGTCATCGTGGGCAACGCGCTGAGCCGCGGCAATCCGGCCATCGAGCACGTACTCAACAACGGCATCAACTATATTTCCGGTCCGCGCTGGCTTGGTGAGAACTACCTTGCAGGTAAACGTGTTCTGGCAGTGGCGGGCACGCACGGCAAGACGACCACAGCGAGCATGCTGGCCTGGATCCTGGAACATGCCGGCCTGAAACCCGGATTTCTGATCGGCGGTATCCCGGGCAATTTCGGCATCAGCGCGCGCGCGGGCAAGAAGCTGTTCGTGGTCGAAGCCGATGAATACGATACGGCCTTTTTCGACAAGCGCGCAAAGTTCGTGCACTACCGACCGTCGGTGGCCATCCTGAACAACCTCGAGTACGACCATGCCGACATCTATCCGGACCTGGCCGCGATCGAAACCCAGTTCCACCACCTGATGCGCACCATCCCGGGCAACGGCTGCGTAATCGTCAACCAGCACGACGCCAGCCTCAAGCGCGTACTGGAGCGCGGGTGCTGGAGCCAGTCCTGCATGTTCGGACTGGAGGGGGATTCCGATGCCCAATGGCGGGTGAAATTGCTCGACCCGGCCGGGCGCCGGCTGGAAATCTTTCACGAGGAATCTTCGCTGGGTACCCTGGAGTGGCCGCTGACCGGCCGCCACAACGCGTTCAATGCAACCGCCGCGGTGGCGGCTGCAGCAGTTGCAGGTGTGGAGCCCGGTGACGCGCTTGCGGCCCTGGCCGAGTTCAAGGGCGTCGCCCGACGCATGGAATACCTGGGGCAGACCGGCGGCGTGCACGTGTACGACGACTTTGCGCACCATCCAACCGCGATTCGCCTGACGCTGGAAGGACTGCGCCGATCCGTGGGCGGCGCGCGCATTCTGGTCGCGCTACAACCGGCAAGCAACACGATGCGCGCCGGCCATCATCTTGACCAGCTCGCGCCGGCCCTGGCACCCGCCGATTTCGTCTTTCTGCATTCCACCGAAGCGCTGGAATGGGATCCGACGGCAGTATTCGCCAAGCTCCAGTCGGGCGGGCGGTTCCGGCACCAGGTCGACAACCTGCTGACCGACATAAGAGCCGAAGCGCGCGCCGGCGACTACGTGGTATTCATGAGCAATCGCGGTTTCGGCAACGCGCCGCATCGCTTTCTGGAGGGCACCTGATGCGCGAGCCAAGAACCGACTCCCCGGCGACCGAGTCGCTGCCGCTGTTTCCACTGCCGCTGGTGCTGTTTCCGGCCGCCCGGACCCAGCTCCGGATTTTCGAGTCGCGCTATCTGGAAATGACCCGCGAGTGCTCGGCGAACGGCACCGGCTTCGGCGTGGTGCACTTCTCGCCGGCCGACGACAACAAGCCGGCGCGCCACGCCGCCATCGGCACCGAAGCCGTCATCGAGGACTTCTCGACGCTGGAAGACGGCCTTCTGGGCATCGAGGTGCGCGGCAGTCGTCGATTCCGGATCCGCGCCACGCGAGCACGCGAAGACGGGCTGATCATCGGCGAAGTCGAGTGGCTGCCGGCCGAACCCCGTCTGCAGGTTCAGCCTGAGCATGCGGTACTTCAGAACATTCTCCGGGAGCTGCTGCAGCATCAGGCGTTCGCCGACATAAGCGACGCCGATGCCGACGATGCCAGCGCGCTGGGCATGGCGCTGGCATCGGTGCTGCCGCTGGAATCCGAAAGCGCGCAGGAACTGCTTGCCGTGAGCGATCCGCACGAGCGTCTGCGCGCGCTTTGCGTCCTGCTGGAAGAGACGCCGGAAGAACCCTCCGAGCACTGATTGTCACCGTTTCAGTGCGGTTGCGTGCCCCCCGCCGCCGCGTCCGCCGCACGCCGTACCAGCCACGGTGACGCCTCGTCGGGGCGGCGCCAGTGCCAGTCGGCGTCGATCCCTCGCAATCGGTCGATCGCCGTTCCAGCCGATTCTTCGATCTCGCGCCATGTGTTGAACAGACCCAGCCGTCTGACCGGCTCCAGCAGCCGCACCTGCGCCAGCCATACCGGCTTGTCGCCCGGTTCCAGGCGGGCGCCGGAATCCCACGCGCGAAGCAGCACGGTCCTGCCGTCGTCCAGCAGTCGGCGCCAGATCAGGTCGTCCGGCTGACCGGCAAAATCCCGGCGAAGGTGAAACAGGCGCCTCGGCGCCGGGGAATCGCCGAACAGCGCGCGCAACGATTCAAGCGATGGCCCGGGCGCCTTGGTCCATCCGTTCGCTGCCAGCGCGCTTTCGAGCGTATCGCGCTCCATGGCGAACTGCGCATCGAAACGCTGGCGGTCATCTCCGCCGATGCGGGAACGCAATTCCGGCAGCGATTGCCACTGGTCCGCCCACCACGATGCGGCGTCGAGTTGACGCGTGGGCTGCTCGAGTTGGTGCTGGTGCGCGAATTCCGAATACTGCTGGGGGATGAAGGCGAGCGACATCAGCAGCCAGCCGACTAGGAAACCGGCCAGGCGCCAACCCGGATAGGCATACGGCGTAGCTCGCGAGCGGTAGCCGATGCCGGTCAACGCCAGCCACCCCATTGCCAGCGCCAGCGCGGCCGCCAGTCCATTCACGGTCGCGCGGGCCAGGTAAAACTGCGAAAAGGCGATCAGCGCCAAAAGCGCCACGCCGGTCAGGTACAGCCATTTGCGCTGGCGCGGCCGAAAATCCTTCGCCACGATCAGCGCGGCGAATCCCACCACCAGCACCGCGAGCACGAAATCGACGTGCGGGACCTCGCCGACGCTCCCCGGGAGGTGGGGCCGGTCCAGCACGAATCCCATCAGTGCGTTGAGCATCAATGCAAGCAGCCAGCCGCCCAGCGTGGCGAGCAGCCAGTGAAGCAAGGCATTCCAGCGCCGCTGCACCAGCAGCATGACAGTCACCAGCGCAATCAGCGCCAGCAATACCGGTCGCGACACGCCCATCGCCACAACAAAGAAAAGTGGGTCGGTGAAGTGGCTGCGAAGACTGGCTGCAAGACCGGAAAGCTCGAAACCGGACTCCCAGGCCGTCGTCGACAACGGGGCAAGCAGCAGCGCACCGAACAGGGCTGTCAGCGAGACCACCAGCAGCAGGCCCAGCGCGACCACCGAGAGCACCTCGCGGCGACCCGGCTCGACGAGCCCGCCGAACCAGCGCCCCAGCAGCGGATGGCGACGCAGCCACAGCGCCAGGTTCTTCAACCACCAGGGCGACCGGCGCGCCGTGGCCTCGTAGACGCTGCGCGTCAGCCAGATCAGCAGCCATCCGCCGACCACCAGCACCAGCAGCAGCAAGGTGAGGCGACCGCCGAATTCCGCTGCGAGCGCGAGCGATTCGCCGAAAATCGCGCCGGGCAAGAGCATCAAGGGCGCCCACAAAGCGCAGGCCACCAGCATCCGCGGGACGAAAGTCGCCGGCGGCATCCCCAGCGAGCCGGCCACCAGCGGTACAACCGGCCGCAAGGGGCCAATGAAACGCGCGATGAAAATGCTCTTGCCGCCGTGCCGAACAAAGAACTGCTCGCCCCGATCCAGCCAATGGCTCCGCCGCACGAACGGCCATCGCTCGTGCAATCGGCCGCGATTGAGTCGACCCAGCCAGAAACTCAGCCCGTCGCCGGCCACGGCTCCCGCCATCACGGCCAGTGTCACCATCGACAGCAATGACAGATCCCAGCCGACCAGCGCGCCGAGCATGAACAACAGCAAGATGCCGGGCACGACGATACCGACAAGCGCCAGCGCCTCGATGAAGGCCAGCAGGAATCCGACCGCCAGCAGCAGCGCCGGGTGGGCTGCCGACCATTGCAGCATTTGCTGGAAATCAGGCAAGTCGATCACTTCGCGCGCGATGACTGACAACCGCTACACTCGACATTATCCATTGCGACAGGAAACGTGATTTCATGACTTCACTTGCTGGAAAGACGCTTTTCATCACCGGGGCCTCGCGCGGCATCGGCGAAGCCATCGCCCTGCGCGCCGCAGCCGAAGGCGCGAATATCGTGATCGCCGCCAAGACCGATCGGCCGCACCCGAAGCTGCCCGGCACCATCCACAGCGTTGCCGAAACCGTCGAGCGCGCCGGCGGCAAGGCACTACCGCTCAAGGTCGACATCCGCGACGAAGACGCCGTCGCAGAGGCGATGAAACAGGCGGCGGATCATTTCGGCGGCATCGACATCCTGGTCAACAACGCTTCTGCAATCTACCTGGCGCCCACGCCGGAAGTCCCGATGAAAAGGTTCGACCTCATGTTCGGGGTCAACGTTCGGGGCACCTTCGTCTGTTCTCAGGCCGCCCAGCCGTACTTGAAGGACGCCCAGAATCCCCACATTCTAAATCTCTCGCCGCCGCTGAACATGAAATCGAAGTGGTTCGCGCCGCACGTGGCCTACACGATGGCCAAGTACGGCATGAGCATGTGCGTGCTGGGCATGGCCGACGAGTTTCGATCAGACGGCATCGCGGTCAACGCACTGTGGCCGCGTACGGTGATCGCGACCGCCGCGCTGGCCATGCTGGGCGGCAAGATCAAGCCCGAAAACTGCCGCAAGCCGGAAATCCTGGCCGACGCCGCCCATCATATCCTGACCCAGACGGCAGGCGAGACGACCGGCAATTTCTTCATCGACGACGAGGTGCTGACTTCCGCCGGAATCACCGACTTCGATCAGTACGCCGTCGCACCGGAGAACGAACTGGCTATCGATCTGTTCGTGGACTGAAAAAACAGGAAATCAAGACAACTCCCGCCTGGGCGCGAAGGCGCCAGGGGGAAAGTCAAAAACGACTCTCCCGCAGAGGCGCGGAGGCGCCGAGAAAGGCAAGGACAAACACAAAAGAGGTCAACCCATCTGTTGCATGAATTTCCGGCGCAAGAACACTACGCTGCCCGGTATAGCAGCGATTCCGGGGCGCGTGCTCGACTTCCCTTCGAATTCGCGTCTACGCGGGCAATACGAATTTTCGCCGTTCGACCGTCTTCCTGTCCTTCGTGTCTTCTTCGCGCTCTTCTTGTTTTGTTTGTCACGCTTTTTACTTTGCGTCTTAGCGCCTTCGCGGGAGCTGCCCTGATCTTCCGCCCTTGACTTTCTCCGCGTCTCTGCGCCTCTGCGGGATATACAGCTTTTCGCTTTTTGCCGTTCTTCGGGATTTAGCGGTGCCGTGTCATGCGGCGACGATCTTGAAAGCCTGCTTCGCCGCGGCGATGGTGTCGTCGATTTCACTCGCACCGTGAGCGCTGGAGACGAATCCGGCTTCGAACGCCGAGGGCGCCAGGTAGACACCGCCCTCCAGCATGGCGTGGAAAAAGCGCTTGAACGCCTCCAGGTCGCAGGACGCGGCCTGGTCGAAGTTCTCCACGCGCTCCAGTTCGGTGAAGAACAGGCCGAACATGCCGCCGACCGCGCTGACCGCCATCGGCACGCCGGCGTCGGTCGCCTCGGAGCGAATGCCTTCGGCCAGGCGAAGCGTGCTGGCGGTAAGTTCCTCGTAGAACCCCGGCTCGGTGATCAGGTCAAGGTTGGCCAGGCCCGCCGCCATCGCTACCGGATTGCCGGACAGCGTTCCGGCCTGGTAGACCGGCCCTTCCGGCGCGATCATCTTCATGTATTCGTACTTGCCGCCGAACGCGCCCACCGGCATGCCGGCGCCGATGACCTTGCCGAAGCAGCTCAGGTCCGGGGTCACGCCGTAGAGCGCCTGGGCGCCGCCGAGCGCGACCCGGAAGCCGGTCATGACTTCGTCGAACAGCAGCGCGGCACCGTATTCGTCGCACAGTTTGCGCAGGCCTTCGAGAAAACCCGGCACCGGCGGAATGCAGTTCATGTTGCCGGCCACCGGTTCCACCGCCACGCACGCAATTTCATCCGGATACTGCTCGAACAGTTCGCGCACCGACTCCAGGTCGTTGTAGCGCGCGTTCAGGGTCAGTTCGGCCAGCTCCGGCGGCACGCCCGGGGATGTGGGCACGCCAAGCGTCTGCGCGCCGCTCCCGGCCTTGACCAGGAAGCTGTCGGCGTGGCCATGGTAATTGCCTTCGAACTTGATGAAGCGCTTGCGTCCGGTCGCCGCCCGCGCCAGTCTGAGCGCGCTCATCGCCGCCTCGGTGCCGGAATTGACCATGCGCACCCGGTCCAGCGACGGCACCAGCTCGCAGATTCGCTCTGCCATGGTGACCTCGCCCGGCGAAGGCGTACCGAAGCTCAGCCCATTCGTCACCGCGCGCTGAACGGCTTCGATGATGTGCGGATGCGCGTGCCCGCAGATCATCGGTCCCCACGAACCGATGTAGTCGATGTAGCGCTTGCCGTCGACGTCGAAAATGCACGCACCCTCGGCCCGATCGAAGAACAGCGGCTCGCCACCGACGCCGGAAAAAGCGCGCACGGGAGAATTAACGCCGCCGGGAATGCGCGCCTGGGCGCGGACGAAAAGTTCATGGCTTTGGTTGGTCGGCATCGGGGGGTTCCTTGGATTCGGGTAGCTGATTCTGGTTCTGGAACAATGATAAGGGACGGGGTACGGTTTCCGGTTTCCGGTTTCCGGAAAATTCAAAGGCTTCGCTTGCAGGGCAAGCTCCCACACCTGTCAGCTGGCCGGGGAACCGGGCTCATTGCTGGAACTCGCTACGGGTGTGGGAGCCGGCCTCGCCGGCGAACGGCTTTGCCCGACCTCCGACGTCCAAAACCCTGGTACAAAGATCGCAGGAGGCGTCTCCAGGCGCCGACCCTTCGTGCAGGATCGTTCGCGTAGGAGGCGTCTCCAGGCGCCGACCCTTCGTGCAGAATCGTTCGCGGCCTGGAGACCGCTCCTACGCGGGCTTTGGCCCGCCGGAGGCCGGTTCGCCCGGCGCCGCACGACGATTTTCCGGAAACAGGAAACCCCGAACCCGGAAACCGTCTTTTCTATTCCGCAAGCGTCAGCCGGTCCACCTTTCTGAAACCTCGCGGCAGCAGGCCGCCGCGCTGGGCGCGTTCGCCCCAGTAGTTCTCGCTTTCCGACCACGACAGGCGGAGGTAGCGCTGGCCGGCCCAGACCAGGCAGTCCTGGCCCTTGACCAGCGCGATGGCGCCGGCCATGACCTCGCCTTCCTTGCGCGCCTTGGGCGGGATGTTGATCAGCTTGTTGCCCTTGCCCCTGGAAAGCTCCGGGAGTTCGCTCAGGTAGCAGGCCAGCAGGTGGCCCGAGCTGGTGGCGCAGACGATGACGGCTTCTTCGTCCTCGGTCACCGGGGCCGGCGGCAGTACGTCGAAGCCGGCCGGCACGCTGAGCAGCTGCTTGCCGGCCTTCTGCCGGGTGTACAGATTCTCGAGTTTCGTGACGAAGCCGTAGCCGGCGGTGCTGGTGAGCAGCACGCGATCGGTCGCGTCGCCGATCGCGACGCCGCGGAAGGCCGCGCCGGCCGGCGGCGAAAAACGCCCGGTCAGCGGCTCCCCGTTGCTGCGCGCCGACGGCAGCTCGTGGGCCGGCATCGAGTACGAGCGGCCCGTGGAGTCCAGCGCACAGGCGAGCTGATTGCTGCGCCCCCGCGCGGCGTGCATGTAGGCGTCGCCGGCCTTGTAGTTGAGCTCTGCGGCGTCGACGTCGTGGCCCTTGGCGGCACGGATCCAGCCGTTCTCGCTGAGCACCACGGTGACCGGTTCGGACGGCACCAGGTCGGTTTCCTTCAGCGCCTGGGCCGCCTGGCGCTCGACAATCGGCGATCTTCGGTCGTCGCCGAACTTTTCGGCGTCCTCGGTCAATTCGTCGCGAATCAGGCGGGTGAGCTTCTTCGGCGAGTCGAGAACGGCCTCCAGCGACTTGCGCTCTTCTTCCAGATCGTCCCGTTCGCCACGGATCTTCATTTCCTCGAGCTTGGCCAGGTGGCGCAGCTTCAGTTCGAGGATCGCCTCGGCCTGGGTGCCGGTCAGGTCGAACCGGTCCATCAGGACCGGCTTGGGCTCGTCGTTGCCGCGGATGATCGCTATGACCTCGTCGATATTGAGGAACGCGATCAGGAAGCCTTCCAGCACGTGCAGCCGGTCGACCACCTGGTCGAGCCGGTACTCGAGCCGGCGGGTCACGGTGGCGCGCCGGAACGCGATCCACTCGGTGAGCATCTCGCGGAGATTCTTGACCCCCGGCCGCCCGTCGTTGCCGATCACATTGAGGTTCACCCGGTAGCCCTTCTCCAGATCGGTCGTGGCGAACAGGTGGGCCATCAGCGCCTCGATGTCGACCCGGTTGCTCCTGGGCATGATCACCAGCCGGGTCGGATGCTCGTGGTCCGACTCGTCGCGGATATCGGTGACCATCGGCAGCTTCTTCGCATTCATCTGCGCTGCGATCTGCTCCAGCACCCTGGCCGGCGAGACCTGGTACGGCAGCGCGGTGACGATGATCGCCTCGCCTTCCTTCTCGAACACCGCGCGCTGCTTGACGCTGCCGTGGCCGGTCTCGTACATGGCCAGCAGTTCGTCGCGCGGCGTCACGATCTCGCCCGCCGTGGCGAAATCCGGTCCCTTGATGTGTTCGCAAAGCTCGGCGACCGTGGTTTTCGGCTTTTCCAGCAGCCTGATCGCGGCGCTGGCGACTTCGCACAGGTTGTGCGGCGGAATGTCGGTCGCCATGCCCACGGCAATGCCCTGCCCGCCGTTGAGCAGGATGTTGGGCACCCGCGCCGGCAGCAGTTTCGGCTCCTTCATGGTGCCGTCGAAATTCGGCACCCAGTCGACCGTGCCCTGCCCGAGCTCCTGCAACAGCAGTTTGGCGTAGGGCGCCAGCCGCGACTCGGTATAGCGCATCGCGGCGAACGACTTCGGATCGTCGGGCGAGCCGAAGTTGCCCTGGCCGTCGATCAGCGGATAGCGGTACGAAAACGGCTGAGCCATCAGCACCATGGCCTCGTAGCAGGCCGAATCGCCGTGAGGATGAAATTTGCCGATGACGTCGCCGACCGTGCGCGCGGATTTCTTGTGCCTGGACGCCGCCGACAAACCGAGTTCGCTCATCGCGTAGACGATTCGCCGCTGCACCGGCTTGAGCCCGTCGCCCACGTGGGGCAGCGCGCGGTCCAGGATGACGTACATGGAATAGTCCAGATACGCGCGCTCGGCGTACTGCTTGAGCGGCATCTGTTCGAATGGAAGATTGGGGATTTCGTTGCTCATGGGGCGATATTGTCGCGCAACCTCGGGCCCACGTATCGGTTATCTTCGCTGCCCATGATCCAGCTCGAACACATCACGCTCCGCCGCGGCGTCGAGGACTTGCTCGTCGACGCGAGCCTGACCGTGCACGCGGGGCAGAAGATCGGCCTGGTCGGCCCCAACGGCTGCGGCAAGTCCAGCCTGTTCGCCATGCTGCTGGGCGAGCTGGAGCCCGACACCGGCGAGGTCCGGATCCCCGACGACTGGACCGTGGCGCACATGGCCCAGCAGATCAGCGAGCTGGACCGTCCGGCGATCGAGTTCGTGCTCGACGGCGATCGAGCGCTGCGACGAGCCGAAAAAGCCGTGGCCGATGCGGACGCCTCGGGCGACGGCGAGCGCATCGCGCATGCCCACCAGGAGTTCGACGACGCGCGCGGTTTCGACGCGCCGGCCCGTGCCGGCGCCCTTCTGAACGGCCTGGGCTTCGCCGCGGCCGAGCATGAAAAGGCCGTCGGCGAATTCTCGGGCGGCTGGCGGATCCGCCTGAGCCTGGCGCGGGCGCTGATGTGCCCGTCGGACCTGCTGATGCTCGACGAGCCGACCAACCACCTCGATCTCGAGACCATCATCTGGCTGGAGGAATGGCTGAGCCGCTACGCCGGCACGCTGGTGCTGATTTCGCACGATAGAGACTTCCTCGACAACGTCGTCGACGGCATCGTGCATATCGAGCACAAGCAGCTCAACCGCTACGCCGGCGGCTACAGCAATTTCGAACGCCAGCGCGCCGAGCGCATGGCATTGCAGCAGGCACAGTTCGAAAAACAGCAGAAGAAGATCGCGCACATGCAGTCGTTCGTCGATCGCTTCCGCGCCAAGGCGAGCAAGGCAAAGCAGGCCCAGGCCCGACTGAAAGCGCTGGAGCGGATGGAAACCATCGCCCCGGCGCACGCCGACAGCCCGTTCGATTTCGAGTTTCCCGAACCCGGCCGGGCCGCCGACCCGCTGATGGCGCTGCGCGACGTGCAGCTGGGCTACGGCGATGTGCGCGTGCTCGAAGGCATTTCCCTGAACCTGGCCGCCGGCGACCGGATCGGCCTGCTGGGCGTCAACGGCGCCGGCAAGTCGACCCTGGTCAAGGCGCTGGCCGGCGAGCTGGAACCCCAGGCCGGCACCCTGGAGGCTTCGCGCAACCTGAAGATCGGCTATTTCGCCCAGCACCAGATGGAGCAGATCGACCGCCAGGCCAGCCCGCTGGTGAACCTGTCGCGCATCGCCGGCAACGTGCCCGAACAGAAACTGCGCGACTTTCTGGGGGGATTTGCATTCTCCGGCGACCTGGCGACCGATCCGTGTACCCGGCTTTCGGGCGGCGAGCGCGCCCGACTGGTGCTGGCGCTGATCATCTGGAAAGCGCCCAACCTGCTGCTGCTCGACGAGCCCACAAACCACCTGGACCTGGAAATGCGCCACGCGCTGACCGTCGCGCTGCAGGGCTTTGAGGGCGCAGTCGTCACGGTCTCGCACGACCGCCACCTGCTGGCCTCGACAGTGGACGAATACTGGCTGGTCGCCGACGGCGGGGTGCGGCCTTTCGACGGCGGACTGGAGGCCTACCGCAAACTGGTCGGCCAGCCCGATACCGGCGGCGGCAAGGGAACCGCCAGCGGCAACCGCAAGGCCGAGCGCCAGCGCAAGGCGGCCGAACGCGAACGCATCAAGCCGCTGACCAACAAGGTCAAGAAACTCACCGGCCAGATCGAGCGATTGGAGACCGAGCGCGACCGGTTGGAGAAGCAGCTCGCCGACGCCGATCTCTACCAGCCCGAAAAGACCGACGAGCTCAAAAGACTTCTGGCCCAGAGTGGATCGGTCAAGCAGAAGCTGGAATCGCTGGAGGGCGAGTGGCTGGCGGCCGAGGAAGAACTGGAGGCTCTGAAAAGCTAGCGAACCAAGTCCGGGAGAATTGACGAAGATCAATCGCAGCTTTAAAAAGGCACTCAGAATGCACTTTCTGAGACTTCGGTGGCATCTCATGACTACGGCCGGAAAATCCGAATCACTCGATTGGCTGAACCCGTATTTTCTGGGGGCCTACGCCGAAAACGACACGTTGCTCGAAAGCATAGTGGTGGAGTTTCTTCGCGATCACTGTTTCTGGCGACGCAACGTGCACCCCGAAGATCCGCCGCTGATTCCCATGCTGGCTAGCGACGATCCCGAGTATCGTCAGTTCGTTGCGCGCATGAAGATCGAACTGCATGGCCTGAGCGCCCGGCTCAAGAACAGCGTGCCGTTCTACAACCCACGCTATATCGGCCACATGGCATCCGATCTGCTGCTGCCCGGGCTGATCGCGCAGATTGTCACAACTTTGTACAACCCCAACCACGTGACCGATGAAGCCGCGCCGGTCACGCTGGGCATGGAGCTGGAAGTGGGCGGCCAGCTGGCGCGGATGTTCGGTTATAACACCGAGCCGGGCCACGAGCCCTGCGCCTGGGGCCATGTAACGTCGGGCGGCACGCTGGCCAACGACGAAGCCCTTTGGTACCTGCGCGCAGTGCGCTTCTGGCCATTGGCCGCACGCGCTGCCTGTATCGAGTCCGAATTCGAGCCCGGCATGATTGCGGGCCTGCCCGACGACTTCTGTACGCTTGACGACTGGCAGCTGTTCAATTTATCGGTCGACCGAATCATCGCGCTGCGGCGGGCGTTGCTGGGCGCCATTCGAGATAGGTGCTCGGCCGTCGACGCCAGAAACATGGCCAGGCGCATCGAGGCCGGTCGTATAGAAACCCTGGGCGCAGCCGACTTCCATGCGCGCCTGGATTTGCGCGCCAGTCCGTGCGTAATGGTGCCGGTCAGCGCTCATTATTCCTGGGAAAAGGCAATGAAGCTGCTCGGCCTGGGCAGCGCCAATCTGGTGACCATTCCGGTGACCGAGCGAATGCGCATGGACGACGATGCGCTGGACGACGCACTGGCAGAAGCGCACGCAACGCAGCGACCGGTGCTTGCAGTGGTGGGCGTTCTTGGCTCCACCGAGTTCGGCGCCATAGATCCCATCGACCGCATCGTCTCGGCCCGGCAGCGCTGGCGCAGGCGCGGCCTGGACTTCGGCATCCACGTCGACGCCGCCTGGGGCGGATACCTGGCCAGCATCTTCCGCAACGAAGAAGGCGGCATGGTCGGCCAGACCGAGATGCGCGAACGCTTCCATTTCTTTCCTTCCGACGAGGTCTATCACGCCTTCGGTGCGCTCAGGCACGCCGATTCGATTACCGTGGACCCGCACAAGCTCGGCTTCATTCCGTTCGGCTGCGGCGCGTACGTCGCGCGCAACCGGGCCATGACCGACTTCATCAGTCAGAAGGCGGCCTACGTCTTCGACACCAACGACGACGAGGCGGAGTACCAGCGCCGGTTCCAGAACCTGGGCAAGTACATCATCGAAGGCTCCAAGCCCGGCGCCGCCGCCGCGGCCGCCTGGGTCACCCACCGGGTGCTGCCTCTGGATCACGACCACTTCGGTCGGCTGTGTTCAGAAACCATCCGCAACTGCGAGTACCTCTTCGAGCACATCGACGACCTGGCCAACGACCTGCAAGGCGAAGCCCGCATCGTCATGCCGTTCGAGCCGGATACCAATCTGGTCTGCCTGGCGATCAATCCGGAAGACAACCGCGATCTTGCCGTCATGAACCGTTTCTGCGAGCAATTGTATGAAAGGCTGCGCGTAGGTGAAGGGCTTGACCTGCGCAAACAGCAATTCTTCGGCTCTCGCACGCGGGTGTACCGGGCATCGCTTAGCGAAGGAGTTGCAAATAAGCTGACCGATTCACTGGGACTGGACCCCGGCAGTTTCATTGAGGAACCAGAAGACCCCGAAAGCGGCGCCGACAGCATTTTTCTGTTGCGCCACACACTCATGAACCCATGGCTTTCGGGCAGCGATCACGGCATGAACTACCTGGACCGCTACTGCCGGCATCTCAAAAAATTGGTGCGCGCCGAACTCGACAACCGATAAGCAGCATTAGGTTCGCTCGAGCACGAGATCGGAGATCATCGATGTCGTTCCACGCTCCTGGTCCGTTATCGTCGTCGATGAAGATATCGACATCCGCGCCAGCGATGAGACGCTGTGGACGATCGCCGACCCTGTCGACCCCGAGCGCGACTCGAGGCTGGTGGCCAACACGCCGGTCGACGCGCTCGAGTTTGCTGGTCCAACCCAGCATAATCCAATAGTGGTTTTTCAACCCGGCAACTATCGAACAGAACCGCGGAATACAAAGCCAATGGTGACAGCCGAGCCTATTGCGGCTGCAGCGCCGGCCCCGCCCAACCCTGCGATATGGACCAGCGGGATGAAAGTCATCGCATGCAGCGTAACCCCGGCAACATGGGCGGTCAGTACCACCCCGGCGCGCGAGCGGGCATATAGGCCGGCGCGCATGACGTTGGTCGTCAGGTCCAGCCCCGCGGCCAGCATCAGCCAGACGAGCAGCGTCGAGCCGGCGCGATAGGGCTCGCCGAACAACGCCACCACCAGCGTCTCCCCGAACCAGAGTGCGGCACCCAAGAACAGTGCCGCCGCGAGCGCCGACCACTTCAGCATGCGATGCAGAAGCTGGCGGTATTCGTTCCGCGCAGCGTGCCACAACCGGGCCAGGTCGGGGAACAGCACCTGGCGCAACATCAACGCCGGACCAGAAACCACACGCGTGGTCTGGGCCACAAGACGGTAGACGCCGGCGGCGGCCTCGCCAAGGAACGCGCCGGTACCCAACACCACGAGATGCTTCGGAAAAAGATCCAGATTGCCCTGCCAATAAGTGATCACGAGGAAACGCCCCAGCCCGGGATAGCGGTGCTTGTGCGCACGCAGCGATGCACCGAAAAGCGGTGCCTGTGGATGGTGACGGCGAATCTCCCGCCAGCCTGCTCGTTGGAGGTAAAGCTTCTGCCCCGCAAACGCCACGCCCTGAACGGCCAGGAACGCTGCAAGGCCGGCTTCCACAGCCGCGGCTGCAGCGGCCCCGCCCAGCATCACGGCACCCTGGACGATGCGCTGATTGGCGATGACGTCGAAGCGGTTGTAAAGACGCAGCACACCGCTGGCCCAGCCACTCGCGCTCGTGACCAGCACGATGCTGTAGCCGCGCGCCAGTGCGAGCTGCTGGTCGCTCCACCCAAGTGCGGCGGACAGCGCAGCGGCCGCGAACCAAGCCAGCGCCAAGGCCACGGCCACGGTCGCCAGATCAAGCAGCAGCGTCAACCGGAGCAGTTGCTCGACCCGTTGCGGACGTCCGGCGTGACGCGCCCCGTACAGCACCACCGCCTCGAACGGTTTGGGGTTGACCAGCCCGTACATAGCCAGAACAAACGAGTGCAACAACATTACGAAGCCGAAATCCGCCGCTGGGAGCGCGCGGGCCATCAATGCCATCGCCGCCAGCATCAATAGGGCGGCAACACCGCGGCCCCGCAACAGCCGCAGGAAATTGCCGCCGGTTCGCCGTGGAATCTCGTTTGCCGACAAACTCAAGAGCTGAATCTCATACAGCCGTGATGCGAATACAGCAATAGAATTCGGTCCGCGAGCCCGGACACCCGGGACCAGGGACGATCGATTTCCGTTACGACAACCACGACGTCGTCATCGGTAATCGCATCTAGAATCAGCACCGGTTGCATACACGCTCCAGCTGATCATGTATCTCCAGCACTTCGGCTTCGGCATCGACAGGCATTACGCCGACCACCGAATTCAAATCGCTGACGTAACCGCGGATCTGCTGGCGAATGCAGCTCGCGCTTCGATCGGGCGCGACCCCGGCGGACTTGAGTTGCTTGAGCGTCACTTGTTGCCGGTGCGGATAGCCGCGAAGGTCTTCGACAAGGATGCCGAAAGAACGTAACGCATCATCGTCGTAAAAAGCGTCGAGGCTCAGGGCGACAACGCAGCCGGCAACCCTGGGCCCGAGTCCGTGGTCGTAAAGTCGACAAGCCGCGACGTAATTCTCGGCCGCTCGCCTAGCGACAGACGTTTCGTAGGCGTGCTGCCATTCTTCCAATGCGTAGCGGTTGCCGCGAAGGCGCGCGACGCCTTCGAATACTTCGTGTCGTCGAGGCGCGGAGGCATGGATGCAGTGACAAAATCCCTGGAAGGAGTGAAGGATCTTGACGCCGATCCGCGGAACATAAAACGCCCAGGCGCCCGAATAGGCCGTCAGGCGGCGGCCGCCAATCTCTGCATATGTCCCGCGCAGCATCCGTCGGCGCTTCAGGCGGAGCCGCTCAATGACCTCGATTTTCATCGCAAGCCTCGGCGCTGGATGCCGGCGATATGATCATTCGAAATACCGGTCGAAGATTTTACGGGCCACCGAAGCACTCATCTCGCCGCGATGCACCAAGGGCCAATGACACGCCTGGTCCCGACTGATCACGCGCGGCCAGGTATCACGCATGCGTACCGGCACGTGCTCGAAGCCAAGAGCCGTCAACGCCGCGGCGCGATGTTTGCCGCCGCGCACGAAAAACCTCACCTGGTCCTTCGCCTGCATGAAATGTCCGGCGATATGGGTATGCAACCCCGATGGCCGGTATCCGTGTTTTTCGATGCTGCGTGCAACCCGGCAGAGCCTTCTCGTTTCAAGGTCTACCTTGGCTTCGGTGCAGGGCCCGTAGTAACTTGTGCCGTGCTCGGCACCCAGTCCTTTCTCGCCTCGCGAGGCACGTCGCTGCCGCAATAGCCAGGGAAGCTCCCATGGCGCGAGATCAGCGCCCGGGGCCTCTTCCGGAAACCGATACATCTGGGCAAGATGGCGTGGCTGAAACGCCGCATAGAACGCTGCCAGCTCGCTCCGGCCGCCATTGATAGCACGGACAAACGGATGATACTCATCGAAACGAAAAGCACCCTGCATGACAAGCAGCGAGGTCGGCATGTGAATGACGGGCGATCTGCCCACCCAGTACGGCAGGGTTGCCAGCCGGGCCTGTGATTCGGGACCCTCATCCAGCCCTTCGATGACCTCGATGTCCTTGAAGCAGGCCCAGGTCACCGCCCGCGTCAGATTTCGCATGCCGGTGTCGATCCGACCAGCGCGTGCAGCGAGAGAAAAAATTCTTTCGCCTTTATCCGACTGGTCTCGATATATCGATCAATCGATTCGCGTTCCTCGTCAGAGTAGCTCCAGTCATTGTCGAGGATAATTTCCGGATTGAGCATTCGGGGCCCTATGAGCCGTTTTCGGTCGAGGCCCGCATCATGGATGATTGCATCCATCTTCCATGAATTCGAGGCGATTGCCACAAATGGGGTACGGGTCAACAATGCAAAACACAATGCGTGAAATCGCCCGGTAACCGAAAGCGCAAACCTCCTCAGTATCTCCATGTATGCATGCGACGATTCGGCAAAGGACACGATGCCCCTGAAACGCAATACTCTTCTGTGGCAATAGTAGGAATACATCGTTTGCAGGTCGCTGGCCGCCGCCTGCCGCGAACCTGGGCGTGAACAACTGCGTGTAATCGGCATGACTTGCGCCGGTGCAAGCCGCGAGATTCGTCCTGCAGTTGCGAGCAGACGTCTCGTTGTCCTGACGTGAACGGAATCGCCGAACAACATGCCGTTTCGATTGCCGTTTCGATTGCCTTCAGGAGACGGAGGCTTCTCGTCATAGAGTGCCAGATCGCCCATGTATCCCACCTGTCGGCCGGCCGCACGCGTAAGCTGTGCCGCGCTTTGTGCATCTCTGGCACATATGATATCCAGCTCACTTATGATCGGATCCCATAATTCGGGGTTGTCCTGATATAACGCATTGACCAATGCGACTGGCTTGTCTCCGGATTTTGCATATTCGATGGCGTCGATCAGCCAGCGCGCTCGCCTTCGGCCATGATGCAGCGTTCCTTCGCCATTGATCATCACGATATCCGCATCCCTGATCGCCCGTCGCATGTAAGGACTGAACGCAGGTGTAGCTGCGGGAACCGTGTTGCCTACTCTCAAACCGTATCGCGCGGAAAGGGTCTTGATGTTGTCCATTACCCGGCTGCAGCCAAAATGGACGCCATTCGAATCGGTATCGTTGAGCACGGTCAATCTGGGTGCGCTTCCGAGACGGTCATGCATACATAACAACTCCTCGATAAAGAAAATCGACAAAGCTGCTCAGCCTACATCAACCAGCTGCGGCACAGGAAGAATGGAGTTAAAAATCAATGTAATCAAGCAAATAAGGAGATATTGCTTGATAAATATCAAGAAAATCCAGGCGGCTGCGTGTGGTCATTCGTCGCTGTGAGGTTTGGCACGGTATTTATGAAACCGGTCTACCCTGACCGGGTTAAACCCAGCGCTTTTCGGGGCCGTGGACAATGGTGCGGACGCCGTCTACCTGGGTTTTTTGTTACCCCCAATGCTCGGGCCTTTCCCCGACCGCACTTTTCACCCAAGGATTTCGAGCCGTGTCGAGGAACTTCCCGGCAGCGGTGTCGATCTGCTCAGGCCATATCGGAAGGCGGAGGGTCTCGGCCAGGTCATGCGGCACTTCGAATCAACGCTTGCCGCCCAGCCAATGGAGAGACTCGAGGGCGCCATGGAAGATTTCTGGCTGGGTCGGCCCGTCATCGAAGCCTGCTCCGACGAATGACGGCAAGACGGCTGCGATTCGAGCAAGCAGCTTGGCGGTTGAAGCTAAACTGTCTGCTTGTCGAAACCGCTGAACAGCCATGCCCGAAGAACTGATCCGACGCAACCGCGAATGGGCCGAGGGCGTCCGCTCACAGTCACCGGCATATTTTTCGCACCTGGCCAAGTTACAGAAGCCGGACTATTTCTGGATCGGCTGCGCCGATGCCCGGGTGCCGGCCAATGTGATCGCCGGTCTGGAGCCGGGTGAGGTGTTCGTCCACCGCAACGTGGCGAATGTCGTGCACTCGGCCGATCTCAACCTGCTCAGCGCGCTGCAGTTCGCGATCGAGGGCTTGGGCATTCTCAAGATCATCGTTTGCGGCCACTACGGCTGCGGCGGCGTTCAGGCGGCCTGCGAGGACCGTTCCCACGGCCTCGTCGACCACTGGATAGAGCCGATCCGCAGCCTGAATCACGCCCACGCCGGTGAACTCGGCGAACTCGACGATAAAGCGCGCCGCGACCGGCTGGCCGAACTCAACGTGGTGCAGAGCGTGGCGCGCATCGCCGAAACGCCCATCCTGCGCACCGCCTGGGCCGAAGGACGGAAAGTGGAACTCCACGGCATGATCTACGCGCTGGCCGATGGGCGACTGCACAAGCTCGATTGCAGCATCGGGCCGGCTTGACCGCCTCCGGTTCGCGTGATTAACTGGGCCCTGGTGGCATGTGGGAACAGATCATGAAAACCCTTTTCGCATCTGTTGTTGCAATTGTGCTGGCGTCAACGGGCGGCCCGGCGCTCGCAGGCGGCTCGGACCGCAGCGCGGCAGCATCGGACCCGGATATCGCGGCGGCGAAGGAACAAAACCGCAAGCTCCAACAGGCGCTCCCGGCAGCGGCCGAATGGCTGCTCGAGCATAGCGATCCACGCAAGCGCGCCGCCGGCCTGCTGTACCGTGTCGACGCCGGACAGAGGCTCGATGCGCAGGCCGAGATGGTGGAGCGCATGACAACCGATGAGCGTTACCGGGACTACGACTCGGTGCGTCAGGCAGCGCTGGATGCACTCACCAGGGCTGAAGCCGCGCACGAGGAATTGGAATCGCTGACGCCGACCGAACTGCTGGATCGGTTCGACCAGGCCATTCGAACCACCACCGACGGCGCGGCGCTCGCCTGGTTGGCGAGCGCGTGCGCGAGCGCCGATATTGAAGCGTTCTGCATCGACGCCGGGCTGGACGATGCGATCGTCCGGCACGACGACGCCAATCTGCTCAGCCGACTCGCCCTTGTGCCCGATATAGAAGCCGAGATGCGCGACCGACTGATCATCGAAGCCAAAAACGCCAGCGACTATCTCATTCAACTACCGGTCGTGTGGTTCGAGGCGCTTGACGAAGGTCCGGCTGTCGCCGTGTTGAAGACGCCATATGACAAACTGGTCGCCGCTTTCAGTATCAGCATGGCCTACGGGATTCCCGCCTATGGACAAGTTACCAAGGCCTGCCAGGAGGAAATCGCGCCCGGCGGCGAACTCGATCGGGCCTGCGGCCGAATGGCAGACCGAATGATTTCTGACTCACGGACGGCGATCAGTCAGTCGATTGGATTCAGCCTGGCGTCATCACGTGCCGCGGCGCGCGATGATCAGGCGACGGTCGCTCGTCTCGAGCAGCGCAAGGTCTTTGAGAACGCGGTGCGCAGTTGCCGCGCAACGGCGCTGACGGAGGCTCTCGAAAATCTCGACGAATCCAGCGCCCGGGATTTCATGAAAATGCTCGACAAACACGGTGAAATCGAGGCCTGGGCGCGTCTGGCAGCACAACATGAAGTCGACTGTTCCAACCCGGATGCGCCGATGGCCGAGGCAATGGAAGAATATGCGAGGGAGCTCGAAGGCGATTCCTGACCGGGAAGCGTGCGTCTTCGTGGGGCGCTGGTGGATGCGCTGCGCTTATCCACCCTACAAGATTCTTTCGTCGTCCCGGGCTTGACCCGGGATCCAGCGGCTTTGTGACTCCGAAAAGCCGCTGGGCCCCGGATCAAGTCCGGGGCGACAAGAAATTCATGAATTAACGTCTTTTTTCCTGTCCTTCGTGCCTTCTTCGTGTTCTTCGTGTCCTGCCTTGATTTTTCGTTCTTTCGCTTCGCGCCTTTGCGTCTTCGCGAGAGCCGATCTGACTCCTGTCGACGTCTACGTCGCCTGGCGATGAACGCCGGCCACCGACCGCCCTGAAGGATCGGCGCGGTTGGCAAATTCGGGATCCCATGCCAGCGCGGCCGGTGAGCTGCAGGCAATCGACTTGCCCCCCGGCACCGTTGCAATGGCCGACGCCTCCGGGTAGTGCTCCTCGAACATCATGCGATACAGATACGCCTCCTTGGTCGCCGGGGAATGAATCGGGAAGCGGTTTTCGGCATCCGCCAGTTCGGCATCGGTCACCCGTCCGTCGGCAAAGTCGTGCAGCGCGTCGATCCAGCCGTAGCCGACACCGTCGGAGAACTGCTCTTTCTGTCGCCACGCAATTTCATAAGGCAGGAGGTGGGCGAACGCGCGGCGCAGCAGGTATTTTTCCATCCGCTCGGGCGCAATCATCTTCAACTTCGGGTCGATGCGCATGGCAATATCGAGCATCTCGGTGTCCAGGAACGGCACGCGCCCCTCCACGCCCCAGGCCGCGGTGGCCTTGTTGGCACGCAGGCAATCGAACTGGTGCAGCGCGTCGAGCTTGCGCACCGTCTCGTAGTGGAATTCTTCGGCGTTCGGCGCCTTGTGGAAGTAGAGATACCCGCCGAACATCTCGTCGGCGCCCTCGCCCGACAACACCATCTTGATGCCCATGGCCTTGATCCGGCGCGCCATCAGGAACATCGGCGTGGCCGCGCGGATGGTCGTCACATCGAAGGTCTCGAGGTGGCGCACGACTTCTTCCAGTGCGTCCAACCCTTCCTGGAGCGTGTAGGTGAACGAATGGTGCACCGAGCCGATGTGATCGGCAACGATTTTCGCCGCGGCCAGGTCCGGGCTGCCTTCCAGGCCCACCGAAAACGTGTGCAGGCGCGGAAACCACGCCGGTTCGGTTTCGCCGGCCTCGATGCGCCGCGCGGCATGGCGTGCGGCCAGGGCCGCAATCACCGATGAATCCAGCCCGCCCGACAGCAGCGCGCCGTAGGGCACATCGCACATCAGCTGGCGCGTGACGGCCGCCTCCAGCCCCTCGGCCAGCGCATGCACGGCCTCGTCCTCGTCGGTGATCGTAGCCAGCGTGCCGGCCGACGGCACCTGGTGGCGCCAGGGCGGGTCGTAGTAGCGCAACAGTTCGTCTTGTTCGGAATCGTAGACATGGCCCGGGGGAAAGATCTCGAACTCGTCGCAAAAATCATGGATCGCCTTGAGTTCCGATGACACCACACGCCGCCCGGCCGTGTCGCGGCCCCAATACAACGGCATCACGCCGATCGGATCGCGCGCGATCAGGTAGCGCCCGCGTTCGGCGTCCCACAGCACGAAAGCGAAAATCCCGTTGAGCGCCCGGGCCAGCGCGCCGGGCTGCATCTGCTCGTAGAGCGCCAGGATCACCTCGCAATCCGAGGCGGTGCGCAGCGGGTAGCTCGGCGAATGAACGCGCTCGAGCTCCGCATGATTGTAGATTTCTCCGTTGACCGCCAGCACGACCCGCTCGTCGGCGCCGTATAGCGGCTGCGCGCCGCTCTCCGGGTCAACGATGGCCAGCCGCTCGTGGGCCAGGATAACCTGGTCGTCCTCATGCACGCCGCTCCAGTCCGGGCCGCGGTGACGCTGGCGACGGGACCGCGACAGCATCTCGGCCCTCAGAGAGGGCGGCTTGTCACGGATGTCGAGAATGCCGAGGATTGAGCACATCGGGGTTCCTTTTCGCCGGTCCGGCAAGTCGTGTCGGTCAGCGTTCGACTATATCGCCAAAGATAGCTGCTGCGGGTTCAAGAGTCCTGAAATCAGGCACCCAACGGTGCCAGGTTCAAGCCAGGCCGCCAATCGAGACGGGAACGTGCCGCGAAATGCGGTCCCGGCCGCCGCGCTTGGCGCGGTACAACGCCTCGTCCACGCGTTTGACACAATCGTCCCATGTCTCCCTGTCGGGCAGGTACTGGACCACGCCGAAGCTTGCGGTCAGCTTCAGGCTATGCACGCCGATTTCAACCGGCTCTTCGCCGATCGCCGCGCGAAGCCGCTCGGCGACCCGTTCGGCCTGCTCCAGTGGTGCGCCCGGCAACAAGGCAAGGAACTCCTCGCCGCCGAAACGAAAAGCCACGTCTTCGCCCCGGATGATGCGGCCGATCCGATGCGCAATCTCGGACAACACCCGGTCGCCGACCTGGTGACCGAACTCGTCGTTGACGCGCTTGAAATGATCGAGGTCGAACAGCATGATCGACAGCGGCATGCCATGTCGCGCGGCACGCTGCATATACCGCTCCGCGATCGCGTCCAGCGACAACCGGTTGTTCATGCCGGTCAGCGGGTCCTTTTCCGCCAGACCCGCGAGTTCGACCTGCTTCTCGCGAAACATCATGACCGCAAACGCCATGGTAAGCAGGAAGCCGAAGATCATCGCGGCCAGGAATGCCATGGTCTGCATGTCGCCCTGGCCGACCGGAATCGCGCCGGACGGCGCCACCGCCACCAGGAAACGGAACGCAATGACCGCAGAAAATCCCAGCAGGACGGCTGCGGCCATTCGATGATATGCGCGCATTCCCGGCCGTTCGCTGCGCCAAAGAAGCACGCCTGCCCAGGCCGAGAGCACCAGGTGGAGGATGGAGTAGACCAGGATTCGCATGCCCAGCGACTCGCGAAGAGGCGCCACTTCGAGCCCTGCAATGAACAATGCAGCAACGATCCCGATCAACCAGCCGGTTCGGGTGCGGTTGCCTAGATAACGCTGAATTCCGACCAGCACGAACACGTGCCCGAGCGAAATAAGAAGATTGGCCAGCCCGGCCGCAAAACTGCCGGACAGCGGAAAAGCACCGACCAGCGACAAGGTGCCGACCAGGTAACCTGTGCCCAGTGCCAGACCGGCGGCGAGCCAGTCGAGCATGGCGCGTGCGCGCATCCCGGCCTGATAGATGCCCAGCATCGTCGCCGCCATCAGGAAACCGCTCACGCTGGACGCGAATGCCATGGTTCGCATATCCAGCATCAGCAAATCGCTTGTCACATCTTTCCCCTCAACTGAATTTGAAATGTGCCCGCTTTCTTAAAATGGCATCAAAATACCTACGGTACTTGAGGCACGCCATATGCGGCGCATGTCCGCGCTTGTCGCGACAAGCGGCTTCGCTTCGCGGTTCCGGTCGTTCCGGTCGGGCATTGACCCGGAATACTTACTTGTATGCCGGGTTAATGATGCAAAAACCGCGCCAAGCCCGTAAAAATGTGAGTCATACCGGTTTTAGTCCACCAATGGACGGCGCATCTCACGGGTTGTGGGTTTTGCAGATGTTCAATCCCGGGCCCCGTCGACGGCATGCCGCATCAATGCGCGCAGAGCGGCGGGCTTGACCGGCTTGAAAAGTCGCTGGTAGCCGAGCATCTCGAGCTGCTCGCCCAGTTCATCCTCCCGATCAGCAGTCAGAATCACTACCGGAGACTGGCGACCTGTCGTGCGGCGAACCTCGGCACTTACTGAAAGCCCGTTGTCGCCCCCGGCCAGGTGGTAGTCGGCAATTATCAGGTCGATATCGGCATCGGCACGCGACAGGGCCTCTTCCCGGTTGGCCGCTACACGTACCCGGCAGCCCCAGCGTTCCAGCAGCATGCGCATCCCGTCGAGAATCTCGCGATCGTCGTCGATGCAAAGCACCTCCAGACCTTCGAAGCTGGCCAGCGCGCGCACAGACGCGCCTGCGACATCGGCCGAAGGCTGCCCGGCTATGGCTTCAGTCAACGAAACAGAGACCGTAAAGACACTGCCTTGACCAGGGCGGGAATGCAATTCAAGCGGTACGTCCAGCATGCGGCAGATCCGGCGACAGATGGAGAGGCCGAGGCCCAACCCCTGGTCGAATTCCGATGCATCGTCGTCCACACCCACCCGAGCGAATTCCTCGAAAATACGCTCCTGCTCCGAGGCGTCGATGCCCGGCCCGGTGTCCCAGACTTCGATACGCAGCAGCCGTCCGCGCTGTCTGCATCCGACCAGGACGCCGCCGCGGCGCGTGTATCTCAGCGCATTGTTGACAAGGTTGAACAAAATGCGTTGCAGCAGCTTGGGGTCGACATGAATCCAGTGCGAGCTCGGTCGCACCCGCAGCCTGAGGCCGCGGCGCTCGGCGAGCGCCGAAAACTGTCGCTCGATCTTGTCCAACAGCTGCGCGGCCGAAACGGTGCTCCATTTCGGCTGCAAGGCGCCCTGATCGAGTCGGCTGATATCCAGCAGCGCCGAAAGCAGCTCTTCGGCCACCCCCAGGCTGTGATCGACCCGACGCACCAGCCGCGCTTCGTCTGAATCCAGGTGCCCGACGCGCTGGCTCAGGTTGGCCGAAAACAGGCGAGCGGCATTCAGCGGCTGAAGAAGATCATGACTCGCGGCGGCGAGAAACTTGGTCTTGCTCCGGTTGGCCTGCTCGGCGTCGTGCTTGGCGGCTTCCAGGGCCTGCATGGTGGCGCGAAGTTCGCGCGTTCGGCGAGTGACCTGCTGCTCCATCGTGTCGTAGGCGCTTTTCAGTTCGGTCTCGTTCTGCTTGAAGCCGGTGATATCGGTATAGGTCGTCACGTACCCGCCGCGCGGCATCGGGTTGCCGCGAATCTCGATCACGCGGCCGTCTTTGTGACGGCGCTCGAAAACGTAGGAAGTACCGCGCCGCATGTGGTGCATTCTTCGATCTATGGCCGCCTCGACCTCCTGGCTGCCGCCGCCGTGTCTTCGCTCCAGGTTGAACCTGATCAGTTCGTCCACAGGACGTCCGAGATAGACCATGTCGGCCGGATATCCCAGCAGTTCGACATAAGCGCGGTTCCAGCTGACCAGTCGCAGGTCGGCGTCCACCACGCTCACACCCTGGCTGATGTGATCCAGCGTGGCCTCAAGCAGGTCCCGGTTGAACTGTATTGCGCTGGACGTCTGCTCCAGCAGCGCAAGCGCCTCGTCGGTATTCATGCCGCTGCGGCGCAGGCCGGCGGTCAGGACACTGCGTGCCGATGCCGACCCGATGCACCCGGACAGCAGGCGCTCGGTAAAACCGACAAGCTCGGCGTTGGCCGGCACCCGTTCGAACTCGCCGAATCCGGCCTCGGGGCCGTAGTCCAGTGCGTTCGCGAAAGCAAGATCGACACGCTCCTGGCCGATGAAGCTCATCGCCAACCGACGCAATTCGCCCACGGTTACAGGACGCAGCGAGTCACGCCGACCGAGCAGCATCGGCAGCGTGGGCCTGCGCCGACGTACCCAAAGCGAAATTGCAATGAGTGCGAAGACATTCAGTGACAGTCCGACAAGTACAGCGGCGTTGAGACCGGGCTTCGCCCAGACCGGCCAGGCCGGAAAGATCGAGGGCGCGAAGACCAGCAGCAGCCAGCTGCCCAGACCAAGCACCAGACCGGCCATTGCGCCCTCGCGGCTGGCGCGCGCCCAGTAAACGCCGAGCACCAGGGCCGGCGCAAACTGTATAACCGCGGCAAAGGCCATCAGGCCGATCGTGGCAAGTGCATCGGCGGACGGCAGCGCGAGGTAATAAACCCAGCTGACGAGGGCCAGCGCCAGAATGGTGATGCGCCGGCTCTGCAACAGCCAGCGCCCGAAATCCAGGCCCCGGTGCAGCTTGAACTGCATCAGCAGCGGTGCAATCAGATCATTGCTCACCATGGTCGCAAGCGCCACGGTGGCGACGATCACCATGCCGGTGGCCGCCGAAAATCCGCCAATGAACGACAGTAGAGCAAGATCCGCCCGATTGCCGCTCATCGGCAGGCTGAGCATGAACATGTCGGCATCGACCGTCTGGCCGGGGAATCGCTCGAGGCCGGCGACAGTTATCGGCACCACCAGCAGCGTGAACATGATCAGGTACAGCGGAAACAGCCAGCGCGCGGTATTCAGGTCGTCGGCGCGTTCATTTTCCACGAAGGTCACCTGGAACTGCCGCGGCAGGCACAGGATGGCCGCGCCGGCCAGCAACGTCTGGACCCAGAAGCCTTCCGGCAGCCCGTCGGGCATGAACAATGCCCTGTACTCGCCGCTACCCGAAATTGTCCGGACAAGGCCACCCGGTCCGTCGAGCAGTGTGAAAAGCGCCCACAAACCGACTACGGCGAAAGCGATGAGCTTGATCACCGACTCGAACGCTACCGCCATCACCATGCCGCGATGGTGCTCACTGGCCTCCAGCCGCCGGGCGCCAAACAGGATCGCGAACACGCCCAGGGCAAGCGCCAGCACCAGTGCCAGCGAAGATTCCGAGAGCCTGGTCGAATCATCGGCGATGACCACCAGGCCGTTGGTGACGGCCTTGAGCTGCAATGCGATGTAGGGAATGGATCCGAGCACCGCCGCCAACGTGACCAGTACCGCCAATGGTCGCGACTTGCCGAACCGGTGCGCGATGAAATCGGCGATTGACGTCAGCCGCTGTTCACGGCTGAGTTTCAGGATGCGGTGCATCAGGTCGTGCCCCAGCACCAACACCAGAATGGGACCGATATAGATGGTGGCGAAAAGCCAGCCGTCCGACGCCGCGCTGCCGACGGCGCCGAAGAATGTCCACGAAGTGCAGTAAACCGCCAGCGAAAGGCTGTAGATGGCCGCGCGCGTACGCCCGCCGAGGCGACGCGACGGCAAGCGGTCGCCAAACCACGCCAACCCGAACAGCAGACCGACGTAAGCCAGCGCGATCAGTCCGATCAATTGCGGCGAGAACATCGGCGGCTACACCGTGGGCAAATGGCGACCGGGCAATCATAGCAGCCGGCGTTTGCACATCGCCACCGGCCATCGGTCGCACCGCCCGGGAGTGCACAAAAGCCGGTCGAGAGCGGAAGAATCGGCTCTTCATTGCCCACCTCTCGACTAAAGTCGAAGCGCATTTGCGAACCCCCGCTGCTATCTTCGCTGCACAACAGCACAAATGCCGGAGGGTAGAAAGATGTCGCAACAATCGGAACACCAGGAGCGCAGAGACGCTTACTGGAACGCGAACAAGAGAATCATGTTTGGCTGTCTCGTCGTCTGGTTCATCGTTTCGTTCGGCTTCGGCATCGTCCTTGCCGAACCCCTGGACAACATCCAGTTGTTTGGCTATCCGCTCGGGTTCTGGTTTGCCCAGCAGGGTTCCATCTATACGTTTCTGATCCTGATCTTCTTCTATGCCTGGCGCATGAACAAGCTCGATCGCGAACACGACGTGCACGAAGAATAAGGAGCGCCAAACATGGACAATCTTCAGCTACTGACCTATATCGTCGTCGGTTTTACCTTCGTTCTCTACATCGGCATTGCGGTGTGGTCGCGGGCGCATACAACCGGCGACTTCTACGTGGCCGGCAAGGGCGTGCATCCGATTGCCAACGGCATGGCCACGGCCGCCGACTGGATGTCGGCTGCATCTTTCATCTCCATGGCCGGCCTGATCGCCTTCCTCGGGTACGACGGTTCGGTGTACCTGATGGGCTGGACCGGCGGATACGTACTGCTGGCGCTGCTGCTGGCGCCGTACCTGCGAAAATACGGCAAGTTCACGGTGCCTTCGTTCATCGCCGACCGCTATTATTCGAAGAGTGCTCGCGTGGTTGCGGTGATCTGCCTGATCTTCATTTCGTTCACCTATGTCGCCGGCCAGATGCGCGGCGTCGGCATCGTGTTCTCGCGATTCCTCGAAGTCGAAATCCTCACCGGCTTGCTGGTAGGCATGGGTGTCGTGTTCATCTACGCCGTGCTCGGCGGCATGAAGGGCATCACCTACACCCAGGTGGCGCAGTACTGCGTATTGATCTTCGCCTATACCGTGCCGGCGGTATTCATCTCGATACAGCTGACCGGAAACCCGTTCCCTCAGCTCGGACTGGGATCCACGGTGGTCGGCAGCGAGTCGATGTACCTGCTCGAAAAGCTCGACCTGGTGGTGCAGGATCTGGGCTTCGGCGCCTATACCGACGGCAGCAAGGCCATGATCGACGTGGCGGCAATCACGCTGGCGCTGATGGTGGGCACGGCCGGGCTGCCGCACGTGATCGTACGCTTCTTCACGGTGCCCAAGGTATCGGATGCGCGCAAGTCGGCCGGCTGGGCGCTGCTGTTCATCGCACTGCTCTACACCACCGCCCCGGCCGTCGGCGCCATGGCGCGACTGAACCTGATCGAAACCATCTGGCCGGGCGAGGTCGCCGAAAGCCAGCCGCTTGCCTACGAGGAGCGGCCGGAATGGTTCCGGACCTGGGAAAACACCGGGCTGCTGGACTTCACCGACAAGAACGGCGACGGGATGATCCAGTACTACAACGACGCCAACCCCGAGTTCGCGCCGACCGCCGAGGCAAAAGGCTGGGAAGGCAACGAATTGATGGTCGACCGCGACATCATGGTGCTGGCCAACCCGGAAATCGCCAACCTGCCGAACTGGGTGATCGCGCTGGTGGCAGCCGGCGGGATCGCAGCGGCGCTATCGACCGCGGCCGGGTTGTTGCTGGTGATTTCGTCGGCCGTGTCCCATGACCTGGTCAAGAACATATTCGCGCCCAACATGAGCGATCGGGGCGAGCTGCTGACGGGACGCATCGCGGCCGCGGTGGCCATCTGCGTCGCCGGGTACCTGGGCTACAACCCGCCCGGCTTCGTTGCCCAGGTGGTCGCCTTCGCGTTCGGCCTGGCCGCGGCCTCGCTTTTCCCGGCGATCATCATGGGCATTTTTTCGACCCGGATCAATCGCGAAGGCGCGATCGCCGGTATGCTCACCGGCCTGATCTTCACCTTCGGCTATATCCTCTACTTCAAGGGGATTTTCATCACCCCGCTGGCTGAGAACATTCCTGCCAACTGGCTGTTCGGCATCTCGCCTGAAGGCATCGGCGTGGTCGGCATGCTGCTTAACTTCGGCGTCGCGTTCACCGTCAGCAGGTTTACTGCGGCACCCCCGGTGCACATCCGCGAGCTCATCGAGGACATCCGGGTGCCGCGCGGTGCCGGAGGCGCCGAGGCGCACTGACGGGCCGCGAGCGACGAACCGCAACAACCCGGAATCTACCGCCGCGGCGGCGGTAGAACCGGCAGTCGACGGATCCGGCGGTGTCATTCACCGCCGGATTCTGTTTCAAGACCCTTAGAATCGATGCCATGAAAGGTCCATCACCCGATATCTCCCGGTTTCTCCAGTCGGTCGCGCCGTTTTCGGAGCTTGGTTCCGACGCGGTCGAATCGGTGGCCGCCAGGCTGCGCATCCGTTACCACACGGCCGGAGAGTCGCTGGGCGAATTCAACCCGCCGGGCCAGGCCGGGCTTTTCATCCTGCGCAAAGGCGCGGTCGAACTGCTGGACCGTTCCGGCGAAATCCTCGAGCAGCGCGGTGAAGGAGACCTTTTCGGTCATACCATCGCCTTCGGCAGAGATATTTC
>Ga0209943_1000192_pt1 | contig 42091 bp, 39 predicted proteins | sample SalPonR1_B_D2_MG_FD_185698 | JGI IMG/M metagenome (GOLD analysis project Ga0209943, IMG submission 185698) | Salt pond soil microbial communities from South San Francisco under conditions of wetland restoration - Salt Pond MetaG R1_B_D2_MG... ... | reverse complement strand
TGGTATCGCACAAGTAGGAAAATCATTTAGAAATGAAATAACTCCTGGTAATTTTACGTTTAGAACAAGGGAATTTGAACAAATGGAACTTGAATTCTTCTGTAAACCAGGGGAAGATTTAGAATGGTTCAAATACTGGAAAGAACACTGTGTAAAATTCTTAGAATCATTGAGTATGGATATGGAAAATGTAAGATTAAGAGATCATGAGCAAGAAGAGCTATCCCATTATAGTAATGCAACTACAGATATTGAATATTTATTTCCATTTGGTTGGGGAGAATTATGGGGCATAGCTGATAGAACGGATTTTGATTTAAAATCTCATATTGAATGTTCAGGTGAAGATATGAGTTATAATGATCCAATTACCAATGAGAAATATGTGCCTTATTGTATTGAACCTTCTTTAGGAGCAGACAGAGTTGTTTTAGCTTTTTTAGTTGATGCATATTGTGAAGAAACCGTTGTTGATGCTAAAGGTAAAGAAGATACTAGGGTAATCATGAAATTCCACCCAGCTTTAGCACCTTACAAAGCAGCAGTATTGCCTTTGGCTAAAAAGCTAGCACCTATAGCTGAACCAATTTATGAGGAACTGGCAAAATATTTTAATGTAGATTATGATGTTACAGGATCTATAGGAAAAAGATATAGAAGAGAAGATGAGATTGGAACACCATTTTCTATTTGTGTTGATTTTGAAACTGAGGAAGACAAATCGGTTACCATACGTGATAGAGACAGTATGGAACAAATAAGATTGCCTATATCTGAGGTTAAAAAATATATTGAAGAAAGATTGGCATTTTAGAAAGGAGATTTTTAGAGATATGATGAAATTTGTTTATTCTTTCAATGAAGGCTCAAAAGACATGAAAGGTCTATTGGGGGGGAAAGGCGCGAACCTCGCAGAAATGACGAAAATAGGTTTGCCTGTACCTTTTGGTTTTACAGTTACAACTGATGCTTGTAACATGTATTTAGAAGAAGGTAGTGTACTTACCGATCAAATGGTAAAAGAAATCTATGAAAAACTTAGTGAATTGGAACAGGTGTCGGGAAAGACATTTGGTAGCATTGATGATCCTCTATTAGTTTCAGTTAGATCAGGAGCTGTAATATCCATGCCTGGAATGATGGATACAATACTTAATCTTGGTTTAAATGATGAATCAGTAGTTGGACTAGCGAAGTTGACAGAAAATGAAAGATTTGCATATGATAGTTATAGAAGATTCATTCAAATGTTCGGAGATGTGGTAATGGAAATTTCCAAATCCAAATTTGATGAAGTTTTCGAAGATCAAAAGAAAAAGGCAGGAGCTAAAGTTGATGTTGAATTAAAAACTGAAGATTTAAAACAAGTAATTGTTGGGTACAAAGAAGTTGTTAAACAAGAACTTGGAAGAGATTTTCCACAAGAACCCAAAGAACAGCTGATGGAAGCTATAAAAGCTGTATTTCGTTCTTGGAATAATGAAAGAGCAATTCTTTACAGAAAACTCAATGATATACCAGCATCACTTGGTACAGCAGTGAATGTTCAATCGATGGTATTTGGTAATATGGGTGATACTTCTGGTACTGGAGTAGCATTTACGAGAAGTCCAGTGGATGGAGAAAATAAGATATTTGGAGAATTTTTAGTAAACGCTCAAGGTGAAGATGTTGTAGCAGGTATAAGGACTCCACAGCCTATATCTGAATTGGCTAACACTTTCCCTAATGTTTATAAAAAGTTTGAAGATATTTCTAGAATCTTAGAAAATCACTATCTTGACATGCAAGATATGGAATTTACTGTTGAAAGAGAAAGCCTATACATGCTCCAAACAAGGACAGGTAAAAGAACTGCAAAAGCATCTGTTAAATTAGCAGTAGATTTTGTAGAAGAAGGGTTAATTGACAAAGAAACAGCGATAACAAGAGTAGGAACTGATCAGGTCGACCAATTACTCCACCCTAAATTTGATGATGATGAGGTTAAAAATGCAAAGCTTTTAGCCACTGGACTTGCGGCATCGCCAGGTGCGGCAACTGGTGCAATATATTTCACAGCTGAAGATGTTGCGAAAGCTGTTGAGAACGGTGAAAAGGCAATATTAGTTAGACAGGAAACATCTCCAGAAGATTTAGCAGGAATGGTTGCAGCTGAAGGAATATTTACAGCAAGGGGCGGAATGACATCCCACGCTGCTGTAGTTGCTAGAGGTATGGGAAAATGTTGTGTATCAGGTTGCTCTAGTGCTCAAATAGACGAAAAAACTAAGACATTAGTAATAGATGATGTAGTATTTAACGAAGGTGATAGAATTTCACTTAACGGTACAACTGGTAATGTTTACTTGGGCGCTATTAAAACTGTAATGCCTAAACTATCAGGCGATTTTGGAACTATAATGAAATGGTCTGATGAAATAAGAACATTAAAAGTTAGAACAAATGCAGACAATCCTAAGGATGCTAAACAAGCAGTAGATTTTGGGGCTGAAGGAATAGGTCTTTGCAGAACAGAGCACATGTTCTTTGAAGCTGAAAGGATCTTAGCAATAAGAAGAATGATAATGGCCAATTCTAAAGAGGAAAGAAAAGAAGCTCTTATGGCACTTTTACCATATCAAAAAGATGATTTTGTGGGAATCTTTAAGGCAATGGAAGATAGACCTGTTACCATTAGACTTTTAGATCCACCGCTTCATGAATTCCTACCTAAAACTGAAGAAGAAACTAAAGAGTTATCAAAAGAATTTAATATACCTTTTGAAAAGCTTGTTAGCAAAGGTGAAGAACTTCATGAGCAAAATCCAATGCTCGGCCATAGAGGCTGTAGATTAGCTGTTACATATCCTGAAATAGCTGAAATGCAAGCTGAAGCAATTATTACAGCTGCCATAGAAGTTAAGCAAGAAACAGGATTAAATGTTAAACCTGAAATAATGATACCATTGGTTGGAATCCAAAATGAGCTTAAAGATGTAAAAGCAACAGTTGTTAAGAAAATAGATGACTGCTTTGATAAATTACAAGATAAGGTGGAATACAGTATAGGAACTATGATAGAAATTCCTAGAGCAGCTTTATTGGCTGATAATATAGCTGAAGATGCTGAATTCTTCTCATTTGGAACAAACGACTTGACTCAAATGACTTTTGGCTTTTCTAGAGATGATACAGGAAAGATAATAAAAGAATACGTTGATAAAGAAGTTCTTGAATCTGATCCATTCCAAACTGTAGATCAGAAAGGTGTTGGCAAATTGGTAAGCATGGGTGTTGAGCTTGGTAAGAAGACTAGACCTAACATAAAACTTGGAGTTTGTGGAGAACATGGTGGAGATCCTAAATCCATAGAGTTCTTTAATAATGTTGGGCTAAGCTACGTATCATGTTCACCATTTAGAGTGCCAGTAGCAAGATTAGCGGCTGCTCAAGCTACTATAAAAGCTAAAAATTAATTAAATTTCATAAAGCTCTACACTTTATAGATGTGGAGCTTTATTTATTTGTTAAAAGTTGATATAATAATTTTATGAGTTAATCAATTTAACATAGGAGAATTTCATGACAACCCATAAATATGTAGTTTCAAAAGAGGAATCAAGCGTACTTAATAAACTTCCGGGAGCCATTTGCATATTTCAAGATATCGACGATGATGTCCTTATGATTTTTGCAAATAAAGCATCATTGAAGATGTTCAACATGAGTTATGATGAGCTTGTAAACTTTTATAATAAAGATTTATACAATTTTACCCATCCTGAAGATGCTAATAATCTTAAAGTAAAAACAAGAAAAATGCTTAGAGGAGAAAACTTGAGCGATTTTTCCTATAGGGTTAAGCTTAATGGTAGCGAAGATTATTCTTTAATACACGAAAGGTGGAATTTGGTTAGGACCGATGATGGTTGCGAAATTGGCTTAGTTGCTATGAGTGATCTTACAAGGGAAATGAAAAGCCAAGATACAAAAATTAGATTATTATCAAAAAAATATGATGATGCCATGAGAAATAAGGCAAGAACTGATACAAACTTAATGACCTTTATACAATTTGATTTAACAGAAGACAGAATTATTGGTGGTGATTTTTCTAAAGATATAAAGGTTAGTTTTACGTGGAAAGATTTGTTGCAAAATGAGTGTAACAATATAATTGATGAAAATCAAAAATTAATATTCAAGAATACTTTAACAGAAGAGTATGTTAGGGAATGTGCATATAGTTCCAATGGAATATCTTTAACATATAAAAGGAAAGCTATAGTTGATAAGAAATCGACTATGTGGGTTAGATTAGATATAAATTTTTCTGATAATCCTATGAATAATAACAATTTAGCTTACATTTATCTTTATGATATTAACAGTGAAGTTGTCACTGACATATTTTTGAAATATGCTATTACTGACATATATGACTATATACAGCGAATAGATTTGAACAATGATAGTTATACAACTTTTATTTCAAATATATATAGAGATAAATACTTGTCTAGATTAGATGGTAATGATTACTTTAAGCAAAAAGATAGAAAAGATTTTTTTGGATATCAATATTTAAGCAAGTTAGGGAGTCAACTTAATAAGGAATATTTAATCGATTATTTAAGTAAAAATGATAAATATTCTAAAGATTTTACAATTATAGAAGATGAGTCAAATCTCAAGTATAAGCGTATAACAATTAAATATGTAGATGAATTAAAAGATTCCATATGTTTGGCACAACAAGATTTTACAGAAAGTATGATAGAAGAACTTGAAAAGAATATGAAATTGGAAAATGCCTTAAAAGAAGCCGAAAAAGCCAGTGTTATAAAAACTAAATTTTTGGCTAACATGAGCCATGATATGAGAACCCCTATGAATGCGATAATTGGGCTATCAAGCTTCGGGGTTGAGGAAACAAAGGAAATCAAATCAAAGGAATATTTTAAACAGATTATCGATAGTTCGGAGTATTTATTAAATTTACTTAATGACTTGCTTGATATGAATAAGCTTGAAAGTGGTAGCGTAATATTGAATAATCAAGTGGTTGATATGAAATCTTTGATAAGCGAAATTCAAAGTATTGTAAAGACAAAGGCGGATAATAAGAAACAACAATTTACCATAACTTTAAATAAAGATTTCAATGATAAATTATTAAAAATCGATAAGCAAAGAGTACAACAAATACTAATAAATGTTTTGAGCAATGCAATAAAATATACTAACAAAAATGGTTATATAAATTGGGATGTTAGATTTGAAAAGGCCGATAAAAAAGATTTAATGATTAATAAAATAAGCGACAACGGTGTTGGTATAAGCCAAGAAAATTTACCTTATATATTTGATGCATTTTACCAAGAAAGGAATAATCTTTCAAAATCAGAAGAGGGAAGTGGTTTAGGTCTAGCTATTACTAAAAATCTGTTGGAACTAATGGATGGAGATATAAAATGTACATCTAAGTTGGGCGAAGGCAGTGAATTTACAATTACAATTCCTATGGGTAAATGTGAATCTGAAGATGAGAAATGTATTATAAAGGAGAATGTTTCTTATGAATATTCAATTCTATATAATAAAAAAATCTTATTATGTGAAGACAATAATATAAATGCTAAAATTGCAAGAAAGATGTTGGAACAACAAAATATTAAAGTGGATTTGGCTTGTAATGGTGAAGAAGCATGCAAAATGGTTGAAGCTAAAGAATATGACTGTATTATTATGGATATTAAAATGCCTGTAATGGACGGAATAACAGCTGCTAAAAATATAAGGTTGAAGGATAATAACACACCAATAATTGCATTATCTGCCAATGCATATGAGGAAGACATTAATGAATCACTAAGTGTTGGCATGAATGCACATTTAGCAAAGCCGATTGATAAAGAAAAATTATATAAAAGTTTGATAAAAAACATTAAAGGTGATTAAAAATAATGATCAGTGATAGATATTTAGTATTAAGCGGAATAATGGGACATGTAGTAGGCGATGCTTTAGGTCTTCCCGTTGAATTTAGAGAAAGACATGAATTAATGGAAGACCCTGTAATTGACATGAGAGAGTATGGAACATATAATCAGCCTAAAGGCACATGGTCAGACGATACAGCCATGACATTATGTCTTATGGATAGCCTTAAGAACGGTATTAACTATTATGATATTATGGAAAATTTTAAAAAATGGTTTGAAAAAGGCGAGTACACGCCGCATAATGAAGCTTTTGATATAGGTAATGCTACTCAAAGGGCTATAGTTAGGTATATTAGCGGAAGTGAGCCCTTAGAATGTGGAGGTAAAAGCTATAGAGATAACGGAAATGGTGCTTTGATGAGAATATTGCCTCTCTGCTATTTTCTAAAAGATTATGAATTAAAGGAAACGCAAATTATCGTAACAAATATTGCAAGTTTAACTGATAACCATGATAGAAGTCATATAGCTTGTTTAATATATATATTAATTGGTATTAATTTAATAAATGGTAATGATTTAAAAAATAGTATTAATGATAGTTTAAAAAAAGTTTGTGAATTATATATTGGGAATAAAGAATTATCAAAATATAGTAGACTAATGGAACAAAATTTTTTCTCTTTATCAATAAATGATGTAAAAAGCACCGGTTATGTTGTAGATACTTTAGAAGCAGTTATATGGTGCTTAGTAAATACGGATTCATATAAATCGGCGATATTAAAGGCTGTAAATCTTGGAGATGATACAGATACTGTTGGTGCGATAACAGGGGGGTTAGCGGGCATTTATTATGGATATGACGCTATTCCTGAAGATTGGGTTAATAGTTTGGTTAAAAAAGAATATTTAATAATGAAGTGTGAAAACTTAGCAAAAATATAAAGTGCTCCGAATAATCGGAGCACTACTATTTTTTAAGATTCAAGCAGAAATGCTTTGTAACCTTTCATAGCTTCGTAAACATCTGCTTTGCTTACTACTTCCCAAGGAGCATGCATATTTAAAACAGGTACACCACTATCAACTACGTTCATCCCATAAAGAGCCATTATATATGCAATAGTACCGCCTCCCCCAGCATCAACTTTACCGAGTTCACTTGATTGAAAGGAAACATTGTTTTTATGTAAAATATTTCTTAAATAAGCTAAATATTCTGGGTTGGCATCATTTGAACCACCTTTACCCCTTGATCCTGTATATTTATTGAAAACTAAGCCCATACCAAACATGGCAGAATTCTTTTTATCATATACATTATCAAAGGTGGGATCATAAGCTGCCGATACATCTGAAGAAAGCATCATACTGTTTGATAATGTCCTACGCAAGTTTAGTTCCGAATAAACTCCCATAAGTTCCAGGACCTCAGACATAGTATTTTCAAAGAACCTAGATTGCATACCAGTAGCTCCAACGCTGCCAATTTCTTCTTTATCGACGAATAAGCTGCATGAAGTTTTCTTAGGGTTTTCAACATCTAGCATTGCAACAAGCGAGGTATATGTGCATACTCTGTCGTCATGACCATATGACATAATCATGCTTTTATCAAAGCCAGCTTCCCTTGCTGGCCCTGCGGGAACAATTTCCAATTCAGCTGACCAAAAATCGTCCTCATCTATAGAATACTTTTTTTTCAATAGCTTCAAAATATTTGCTTTCACAGCATCTTTATCTTCTTTTTTTAGTGGTATAGAACCAACTATAACATCTAATTGTTCGCCTTCAATAACTTTAGCACTTTTCTTATCCATTTGTTCTGAAGAAAGATGTATTAATAAATCACTTATAAAGAAAACTGGGTCCTTAGTGTTTTCTCCAACAACAATATTTACTTTGGTTCCATCTTTTTTAATAACAACACCATGAATTGCCAGTGGTAATGTTACCCATTGATATTTTTTAATCCCCCCGTAATAATGAGTGTCTAAATAAGCGAATTCGGATTTTTCATAAAGCGGATTTTGTTTTAAATCCAATCTAGGAGAATCAACATGTGCACCTAATATATTCATACCCTCATTAATATCATCTTCACCGATATTAAGCATTAATAAGGTTTTATCCATACAGTTTGCATAAACTTTATCACCAGGCTTGAGATTTGACTTATTGGCGTAAAGATTTTTAATATCTTTATATCCTTTCTCTTCAGCTTGCTCAATTAATAAGTTAATACACTCTCTTTCAGTTTTACCTTTACTTAAAAACTTTATATAATCTTTGTTTAAAGATTCCAAAGCTTTCAGTTCTTTATTGTCATATTTTGTCCATACATTTATATCTTTCATAATTTGCTCCTTTACATTTAAATGTAGTTTAGCATAAATAAAGAACTAATTCAATTATAATAGATATCTTGGTTGACATACATATAGTATACCTATAAAATTGTAATAGAATTAATAAAGAGGTGGGGAGATAATATGGATAAATCTATAGTTGTTTATATAGAATTAAATAATGGTAGAGTAACGGAATCGTCATATAAAATAACAAAGATAGCATCAGTTATAACTGCTAAGTATAAATTGGAATTACATTTAATTATTATTATAGATTCTGAAAAATTATATAAAAAAACTGTTAATAGTATCATCGAAGAATTAAAACCTATTCCAATTGATACTATATATTTTGCATATGGAAAACTTCCTTATTCCCCTGCTAAATACGGGCAAATTACTAAAATGGTTCGAAATAAATTAGGTGGAGATTTAATAATATATGCAGATACTAAATTAAATAACCCCATAGCATCAATGTGTGCTGCTTACAACGGCAGTACATTAACAAAGGATTGTGCAGGTATAGAAATCAGAGATGATGGAATGATAATTATAACTGTACAAGGAGAAAAAAGATTAATAGATAAAATAATTACCGAAAATAATAGACCTGCAATAACCATAATTGACGGCGAAGATATTAATGATAATTTATTTGATAAAGTAAAACATGAATTCAAAAGAACAAAAGTGATCACAAAAGATTATTCATTTTTTGCGCAAGACAGAAATGCTCTTAATAACTATAAAGGAATAGTAGCACTAGGAGGCGGTGTAAAAGACAAAGAATTAATTCAAAAGGTTCTTGAATTCTGCGATATAAATAATTATGGTTTTGCAAGTACCAAAGCTTTGGTTGAAGAAGGTAAAGCCCCATTGGATTCATTGATAGATATAAACAATGGAATTAAAGCAGAATGTATTATTGCTTTTGGGGTATATGGAGATGATAATTTCATAAAAGCGATAAAAGATGTTAATAGAGTAGTATCTGTAAATATAGATAAGAGAGCACCGATAAATAAAATAGCCCATGAAAATATAATAGGAGATCCAAAAGAAATAATTTCTACAATGTTAAATGACTAGGCGAAAGCTTAGTCATTTTCGTTATTAAATATCCATGCAGAAAATAATACAGTTATTGGCACAGCCATAAGTATTCCAATGCTACCAACTACTCCTTGAATTATTTCAGTAACTATCAATTCTAAATTAAGTAAATAGAATAAGTCTTTGTTATATGCAAAGAATAGTAGAATAATTGAGAATGAACCACCTACATAGGCTAGGATTAGTGTATTAGTCATTGTGCTTATGGCATCTCTACCAATATTTAATCCTGACTTGATCATTTTAATAGGAGATTTATCATTCATTTCATATGCAAGTTCTTTCATAGAAGATGCCAGTGAAACAGCTACATCCATTATAGCTCCCAAAGCACCAATTACTACTCCTGCCCATACTAAACCTTTAAGATCTATTGATACATCAGATTCAAGCATTGTTAAAAGGATTGAATCCTCATCTACAAGTCCAGTTATTTGTAAGAAGGAATTAAAGACATATGCTAATATCCCTGCTACCAATATACCACCTAAATTGCCAACTATTGCGCATAAAGTTTTTTTAGTAAGACCATTTAAAATTATTACGGTGGTAAATATTATTATTGCAGAAACTATAATTGTGGCTTTATATATATTAATGCCTGATAATATTGCTGGTATATATACACCAAACAGTATTCCTAATGTAAGTATTAATGTTATTATTGTGCCAAAACCTTTTGCTTTACCTATTAATAGAATAAGAGCGAAGAAGACTAAAACTAAAATAATGATACCTTTAGTTCTGTTTGGACCAACATATTGCCAAGTCATGTTTCCATCTTTGGAATTTTCAGTGTATGTTACTAATATTTTATCATTTTTCTCAACTTTTGCAGTGCTTCCTAATACTTCGCCGGTTAAATATTGTTCAGCATTAATTATTTCACCTTCGTTTTCTCCCGTATCTAGCATGCACTTAAACGTTACTGTAGTGTTTGTTAAATCATGCTCATTGCTAACATTTTCATCGACTATAGTTATTACAGTAGCTTTTATGAAATCTTCATCGCTTTCATTTGCTGCACTATAATCAAAAGCTTTGTTGCCTAATATTATAAATAAGAATGTTGATATTGTAATAAGAGTTATAATTATTAAATCGAGTTGTTTGTTTCTTTTTTCCATAAAATTCCTCCAAATAATTGCTAAAATGATTATATCATAAATTACAAATTATGTATGTTTAAATTAAGTTTTTGTTAAGAAAACAGGGGAATGTTGTTTTATATAGAGTTTAATGATAGAATAAGTTGATTATATTTAAGGAGATACCATGACGATTTTATTTGGAGAAACAGCGAAAGCTATGCTACTAACATTATTTATGTCGATGCTTCCTATTATTGAATTGAGGGGAGCAATTCCTGTGGGAATATCCGAAGGATTAGGTTTTTACCAAGCATTTATAATTGCAGTTATTGGTAATTTAATCCCTGTACCTTTTATTGTTCTTTTTATTAGGTCAATTTTTAATTGGCTAAGGGTGAAAAGTGAAGGGCTAAATAGATTGGTAGAAAGAATGGAAGCAAAGGCTGATACGAAAAAAGAGTTGGTGAAAAAATATGAATGGTGGGGATTGGTATTAATCGTTGCAATTCCATTGCCAGGAACTGGAGCATGGACAGGATCATTAGTAGCAGCGATACTTGATATAAGACTAAAAAGAGCTTTTCCAGCTATTGCACTAGGGGTGTTGATTGCGGGAGCAGTAGTTTTATTACTTTCCTACAGTGCTTCGGCAGTTTTGATATGAGGAGGGAGTATGGATATACCTATGTATTTATTATGGCTAGCACTTGCAATAGTTTTAGGAATAGCGGAAGCTTTAACCTTAGGATTATCTAGCATTTGGTTTGCTATAGGGGCACTTTTAGCTTGCATAATAGCTATGCTTAATGGCCCATTAACATTACAAATAATAGCGTTTTTTGCAGTTTCAATAATACTTATGATATTCACAAGGCCCATATTAGTGGATAAGTTAAATATCGGAAAAGAAAAAACGAATGTAGATGCAATTATTGATAAAACGGGTACGGTTACAGTGGATATAGCACCATTTAAATCAGGTAGGGCATATATAAATGGTTTAGACTGGAATGCGATTTCCGAGGATAATATTAATATAACAAAAGATACAAAGGTTAAAGTTGTGGCTATAGAAGGAGTTAAGGTAATTGTAAAACCATTGCCTGAAGAAGTGGAGGACTAAATGGAAATATTTATAGGTTTATTAAGGGCACTACTTTTAATAATATTAGTTGCATTAATAGCTGCAAATATAAGGATAGTGCCTCAAGCAAAGGCATATGTTATAGAAAGATTAGGGGCTTATAAGAGCACATGGAATGTAGGCCTTCATTTTAAGTTACCGCTAATTGATAAAATAGCCAAAAAAGTTTCGTTGAAAGAAAAAGTTATTGATTTTCCACCTCAGCCGGTAATAACTAAGGATAATGTAACGATGGAAATTGATACAGTGGTATATTTTCAGATTACAGATCCTAAATTATATGCATATGGTGTAGAAAATCCCATGTCTGCAATAGAGAACTTAACTGCTACAACATTGAGAAATATTATAGGGGATTTGGAATTAGATCAATCATTAACTAGTAGAGAACATATTAATACTAAGATTAGAATAGTATTGGATGAAGCTACAGACCCATGGGGAATAAAAATCAACAGAGTAGAGGTTAAAAATATTACTCCACCAAAAGATATTTTGGTTGCCATGGAAAAACAAATGAGAGCTGAGCGTGAGAGAAGGGAATCAATAATAGTCGCAGAAGGTGAAAAAAAGGCAGCGATACTAAGAGCAGAAGGGACAAAGGAAGCTAAAGTATTGGAAGCAGATGCAGAAAAACAAGCTGCAGTATTAATAGCTCAAGGTGAAGCAGAAGCTATTAGAATGGTAAAAGAAGCCACTGCAGAAGGTATAAAGATGATAAATGAATCCAATCCTTCAAAAGAAGCGGTTGCATTGGAAAGCTTAAAGAGTTTTGAAACCATAGCTGATGGTCAATCCACAAAGATAATTATTCCTTCAGAAATTCAAGGAATAGCAGGATTGGCATCTGGCTTAAAAGAGTTAATTAAGGATTAATATGTATATAATATTGCTATATTTTGGTATTGCTTTTATAGGATATTTATTAGGTTCCAGGCTAAAAGGAAATATGTTTTTTATCAATTATTCTTCAAAAGTTCAAATTATTGCTATAATTTTTCTTGTCTTTTCAATGGGCATAAGTATGGGAATAAACGATAAGGTAATAATGAATTTGAATTATATTGGGTTTTATTCCTTAATTTTTACTACTATTACTATGTTATTTTCCGTTATTGTTGTTTCCATCTTTAGAAGGTTAATGGGTTTAAATCGATATGGTTTGTTTGAAACAGATAAAACGATAGAAGAGAAAATAAAAGAAGTAGAAAAAGAAAACAATAAAAAAAACACAACACATTTAATTGTAATGTCTGTGACAATTGGTATGTTAACTGGCTTTGTTGGTAAAGATTTTATAGCAGATTATGAATTTTTAATTGGATATATGATAACCATAGGATTAAGCCTTTTGCTACTATTTGTCGGTATGGATCTAGGGCTCAACGATGAATTAGTCAAATGTATAAAAGAACTGGGTATTAAGGTGTTTTTATTTCCTGTTGCTATTGTAATAGGTACTTTAATAGGCTCTGTTATTAGTGGAATCTTTATTCCTATAAATTTTAAAGAATCTTTAGCCATTGGCGCAGGTTTTGCTTGGTATTCATTTGCACCAGGGCTTATTATAGAAAAGGGATTTATAATTGTCGGAGCGATTTCTTTTATGCATAACATAATGAGAGAGGTGTTTGCAATAATTGCCATACCAATTGTTGCCGAGAAGATAGGATATATAGAAGTCCTTGGGTTAGGTGCTTCAGCTAATATGGATATAGCTTTACCTATAGTAGAAAAATCCACACATAGTATCATAGTTATATATTCATTTGTTTCGGGCATAACTGTAAGTCTGTTGGTGCCAATATTAGTACCAATATTTATTGCATAATATTCTTTACATGAATAGGTTGATATGTTAAAATATATTTGAATTAAATAAAGTTCATGTCCGAAAGGATAATAGGGAAGTAGGTGAGAGTCCTACACGGTCCCGCCACTGTAAAAGATTAGTTTTGCTATACCACTGAGAAATTGGGAAGGTGCAAAGCGTGAATTCTTGAGTCAGGAGACCTGCATGAAGTTTTTTGCAACCCAACGGGAAAATTGGGCAATGCCGTTATAACAGCGAATTCGGGCTGTGAGGTTTTCCTCACAGCTTTTAATTTTTCCCAATGCTTTTCATCTTACTTATATACTAAAAAAACACCTTACTAGGTGTTTTTTTAGATTCTTAATTTGTTTCTTCGCTATATACAATTTCTTCAGATTTTTCAGAACGTGTAAGCAAATAGTATCCTATAGGAAATAGTATTGCTAGCGCAGCAACACCTGCTCTTGATGTGCTGAAAATCTGTGTTGATATACCCATTACCATTGCACCAAAGAATGTTGCACCTTTGCCAAATATATCATAGAAACCGAAATATTCGCTAGATTCATTTTTAGGAATTATCTTAGCATAATAGGATCTTGACATAGCCTGAATAGCTCCTTGGAAAACGGCAACAGCAACTGCCAATAGCCAAAATTCCCATGTTTTATCGAGCTGTAATGCAAATATGGTTATAAAAAAGTAACCGATTATACAAACTTTAATGATTTGTTCTGGCCTATATCTAGTGGAAAGTTTTCCGAAAATTAATACGCAAGGGAATGCTACTACTTGTGTTAGAAGTAGTGCCAACAAAAGGTTAGAATCCGAAATACCTACGTCCTTACCGTAGGAAGTAGCCAAATTTATTATAGTATATACTCCGTCAATGTAGAAAAAAAATGCTAATAAAAATAGATATATCTTTTTCTTATGTTTTATTGTCTTTGCAAAATTGCCCAATCGGATGAAACTTTTTTTAATTGCATCTTCTTCCTTTTCTACATAATGTAATTGCTTGTAACTTTTAAGTATAGGCAGGGAGAAAACGAACCACCATACTGCAGTAAGCATGAAAGCTATAATGGTAGCGGTAGTTGCTGTAAGCCCCACAGCTTCTGCCTGTAAAATTAGCACCAATGATATCACAAAGGGTACGCAGCTACCAATATATCCCCATGCATAACCCTTGGAGGAAAGCATATCCATTCTTTCTGGTTTGGTAACATCAACGAGCATAGAGTCATTTAATATTATCGAACTTGACATTCCTATTTTTGCCAAAATGAATAATATCAAAAATACTAACCAATTAGGCATAATAGGCATTAATGCACAGCCAACACATCCTATAAGAAGAAATGCGGTAAATATTGGTTTCTTAAAACCTTTGGTGTCAGCGATGGTGCCTATAGTAGGACCAATAATAGCAACAGCCAATGTTACAATTGCGGAAGCATAGCTTACATAAGCCGTAGAATCGTAATTTGCTACTCCATCTGCCGAAGCTAGGTTTTTGAAGTAAATGGGAATTATCGTTGTAGCCAGTAGTACGAAAGCTGAATTGGCCACATCATACATAACCCAACTTCGTTCGAGCTTATTTAGTTTATTCATCCTTGTTCTCCTTATTTAATGATTTCGCCGCTAAAATTTAATTTAGATCTTTCTGTTAAAGGTAAATCTTTATATATACTATCGTTTAGATAGTTAAGCTCTTCATTAGTAATAGTTATGATTTCGTTTAACTTATCAAAAAGTTCCATATTTGAGCTTGCAGTAGCAGATAGTGGTTTCTTTTTGACAATCATTCCTCCGTGTTTATTATATTGTTTACCGGCCTTTAAAACAACTTTAGCCATGATTCTTTCGACTGGATTTTTAGAAGTTACGATATTTAGTATGTTAACCATCCATTTTATAGAATTATTAATTTCTTCAGGGGTTGGCGTTTTATAGAAGGGTGCAATTATTTTACCTAAATCCAAATTGTCGTTAATATGTGGCAGTTGGTTTATAAATAAAGGGTCTTTGTTTAAATTTCTGATTATGAAGCTGTCGAACTCGGTTTCTATCCTAGAATGGGATAGGTTTGTAAGAGCCATATGTTTTTTTACTAAAGGATGACAAGCTGTATCTAGCATAAAATGGCACATAAACCCAAGCAAATAACTTATGTTTTCATTAGTAGGATTTAATTTTACGTAATTAATTGCATGGGATAAAAATACCTTTCCCTTTTCATTATGAATTTTTGTTCCCTCAATATTAATAGGGTTTTTGGAATGGGCTTTGTAAAAAAATAAAATATCAGGACCATGTAGTCCTATCATAAAAGAATCTATGGTATTACCGTTTGTATTAATAATATCTTTAATACCTTTAGTTGTGCTTTTTAAAACTTGATTACCAAAGTAGTAATGTGCATAATGTGATGGCATAAGAACCTCCTAATAATATATTAATTATAATATATTTAAAAGGTTAATACAAACAAAAGTGTTAGAATTAACAGAATGTTTACTTAATAAAAAAGGAAGTGCATATGGACAGCACTTCCTTAATAACTATAATTAGATTTTAAATGTTTGAAATTTTTCTTCTTCACCAACTTCTTCAAATTGATAATCATTACCTGGAAGTACTGCATTAGTAAATATACCAACTATTGCAGCGATAGCAATTCCTGATAAAGTTATAGTGGCTTCACCTACAGGGAAGCTTACTCCTCCTACTGTGTTAAAACCTAACGCACAAACGAGTATTAGTGCTGCTATAATGGTATTCCTTGTGTTTTTAAAGTCAACCTGGTTTTCAACAACGTTTCTAATCCCGATTGCGGATATCATTCCATAAAGAATCAATGAAACCCCTCCGATTACAGCAACTGGTACAGTTGATATAATGAATGCTACTTTTGGGATAAATGATAAAATAATTGCAAAGCAAGCAGCTATTCTTACTACCAATGGATCATAAACCTTAGTTAAGGCCAAAACGCCAGTGTTTTCTCCGTATGTAGTGTTTGCAGGTCCACCAAATAGTGAAGAAAAGCAAGTAGCTAAACCATCACCTAGTAATGTGCGGTGCAACCCTGGTTTGGATAAATAGTTTTCTCCAGTGGTTGCTCCAATCGCAGAAATGTCTCCGATATGTTCCATCATAGTAGCTAAAGCTATTGGCATAATAGTTATTATTGCGCTAACATCAAATTTTGCCATTGTAATAGATGGCATACCAAGAACATTGGCATCTTCAATTCCACTGAAGTCAATTTCGCCCATAAATATAGCTACCACATAAGCAATTCCAACACCTATTACTATTGGGACGATCTTAGCCATGCCTTTACCCCAAATATTAAACCCTATGATGGAAATTAAAGCTACTAATGCAAGTACCCAGTTGGTTTGACAATTACTTATAGCAGAAGGAGCTAATATAAGTCCTATGGAAATAATTATTGGTCCCGTTACTACAGGTGGGAAATATTTCATTATTTTCTTTACGCCAAAACCTTTTATAAGTGCCGACATTAAAACGTAGACTAACCCTGCGGCTAATACACCGCCACCAGCGTATGGTAACATTTCGGTATTTGGTGTTCCGTCTATCATTGGTGCTACTGCGGCATAACCGCCAAGAAATGCGAATGAAGAACCAAGGAAAGCAGGTACTTTACCTTTGGTAAGTAGATGGAATAGAAGCGTTCCTAAACCAGCCATTAATAGCGTTGTAGAAATACTTAATCCGGTAAGTAATGGAACTAATACTGTTGCTCCAAACATTGCGAAGGTGTGTTGTAACCCTAACAGTAATGTTCTTGGCCACCCTAGGGCCCTTGCATCTTTAATTCCATCTTGAAACATTTGTTCACGTTCTTGTTTTGTCATTTCTTCCTCCTATTCTGAAGGAACATCTCGACTTAGGCTTTATTTTTCCTGAAGTTTAACGCTAGTATTGCCGTCCATACTCTTGATTTTTACAGCCACGACTTCGCTGTTTGATGTGGGTACATTTTTACCAACATAATCAGCTCTAATAGGCAATTCTCTGTGGCCTCTATCTATCAATACCGCTAGTTGTATGCTGTTTGCACGACCCTTTTCAGAAACTGCATCCAAGGCAGCTCTAACGGTTCTGCCAGTATAGAGCACATCATCTACTAATATAATGTTTTTACCTTTTACATCAAAAGGTAAATCAGTTGATTTTACTTTAGGAAGTTCGTTTATTTCACTTAAATCATCACGATATAAGGTGATATCTATAACACCTACAGGAACTTCAATACCTTCAATTGCTTTTAAATTCTCGGAAATCATATAAGCAAGAGGTACCCCTCTAGTTTTGATTCCAAGTAACACAAGATTATCCCCACCATCATTTTTTTCAATGATTTGATGGGATATTCTTCTTAAAGCTCTTGTGATATCATTTTCATTCATTAGTGTTGCTTTAAGTTTCATAGTAACTCCCTGACATAAAAAAATTGCCACACTGTATGTCATGACAAAATTACGAGATTCCAAACATAATATAATATAGTTCGGCAATATGCAATCTTGTTAGCATCACAGTACTAACTTAAAGATGTTCTTTTCATATAAATATTATATTATTTCTTTACTTGTGTCAATGGTTTTAGTATAATTACTTGGTGAATTGTGAGGTGAAAAATGGCAACACTATTATTTTATTATGCTGCAATGATAGCAGGGTACTATTTAGCATCAAGACTTAGAGATATTAAGGGACGGTTTAAAAATTTAGATAAAATTTTCAATGGTCTTATTGTCTTCTTGATTTTAATTATGGGAATTAGAATGGGTAGCGATGAAAAGGTTATAGCTAATTTGGGTATGATAGGAGCTTATTCACTAATTATGACAGTTGTGATTGTATTCTTTTCCGTATTTTTTGTATATATTGTCAGAAAAAATATAAAATTAGATAAGGAAGCTAATAATATCAAGAAAAAAGATATTATGGATGAGCTCGATGAAATGTATACTGATAAAGCAGTTGATGCAAGTAAAAAAACAACTAAATTGAGCAAAGTTACAGATACATTAAAATCTGCTGATTTATTTAGACCTGTACCAGATACGGTTGCAATTGATGGTGGTAAATATGAAGAGGATACTTCGCCTAGTAAAAATAATCTGCAAATAACAATATTAGTAGTGGTTCCACTTACATTGGGGCTTTTACTGGGATATAAGGTCATATTGCCCTGTGATATGGATGCTGGATTAATTGCAGATTTAACCGGTAACTTGTTAATTATAGGCGTGACACTTTTGCTATTTGCAATAGGTTTCAGTCTTGGATTAGGGGGTAATGTTTTATCTAGTGTTAAAAAGATCGGAATAAAATTTCTTATATTTCCGCTAGCAGCTATCTTAGGCTCGATTGTAGGAGGGGCCTTATGTGGATTCATACTTCCGATAACTATACCAGAGGGAATGGCAATAGGTTCAGGTTTTGGATGGTATACTATGGCACCAACTGTAATTACAGAAGCAGGTCACACATATGCCGGGGCAATATCCTTTATGCATAATGTAATTAGAGAAATGGGTGGAATTGTTATGATACCATTCTTCGCAAGCAAGATAGGCTTTATTGAAGCAACTGCGGTGCCGGGAGTATGTGCTATGGATATAGGTATGCCTATTATAGAAAGATGCACTAAAGAAGAATTAGTAGCATATTCCTTTGGTATGGGTGTTTCGATGAGTATTGTTGTACCTTTACTAGTTCCTTTATTTATTAATATATAATATTTATGGAGTTATTAGGTTAACTCCTTTTTTAGTATAAAACACTTGACATAATAACAATTAATATAAATAATATAATAAACAGTTTAATTTTGATTAGCAAGGGAGGGCGAATGGGTAAAACTAAAAAAAGAGATCCTTTGTATGATACTTTTAGGGGACTTTTGATATGGTGCATTCCAATATCTCATTTTACAAGGCAAGCAGGAGCTTTTTCCCTAGATACATTTGGCGGAGTTGTTTATGTTATAATAAATGTTTTCGTAATGCAAGCATTTATGTTTTTAGCTGGATATTTTTCAAAAAATGTTGATAGAAGTAGGGAAACTGCATTTAAGTCTTTGTTATGGCCTTATATTTTAAGCATATTTTTCTTTTATGAAGTAAGGCTAATTCTTTGGGGAAGTGCCACATTATATTTTAGGCAACCACCTTTTGCCATGTGGTTCTTATTAGCTTTATTTTTTTATAAAATGTTTATAAAAGATCTTATCAAAATACCTCACGTATTATGGATTAGTGTAGGACTCTATTTAGTAGCTGGTGGTATGCCATTTTTAACAGAATTTATGGCAACTGGTAGAATTGTTTCATATTTACCCTTTTTTATATTGGGATATTATACTAAACCAGAACATATAGAGCGAATAAAAGAGATTAAAAAATGGAAAGCAATATCTATGGGCATTGCTTTAATAGGTGTTGCGGTAATCTTGGCATATAAGGTTTCAGCTATAAATTATGTATGGTATTTGCTAAGATCTCCAGCATCTAGCAATGGAGTTAGCTTAAGTATGGATATGGCTATGAGATTATTGTTATTGATTTTAGGAGCAGCATGGATGGTTGTGTTATTCAATTTATTGCCGAGGAAAAATATATACTTATCATATGTTGGAAGAAATACCATGCCTGTATATATCTTTCATTTGGTAATAAGACAGTGGATGAAAGGATCGGGCGGAATATCTTTGGGGTTATTTAATGCTCCAGAAGGTAATAGTATTGTTTATTATCTATTAATATTTTCACTGGCTAGTCTATGTGTTGTTGTTTTATCTTCGAAACCTGTGGTCAAATTCTATGATTTCGTCGTGGATGGTTCATATGATTTACTGATATCAAATCCAATAAAGTTTTTTAAAAAAATAAAAAAAAGATATTTTAAAGGGTGCTCTTAATAAAAGCACCCAATTTTCTAATTAAAATATCTAAATACGCCTTTAACTTTACCTACTATTGTAACATCTTCTGCAATAATAGGTTCCATCATATCATTTTCAGGTTGCAACCTTATATGATGATCTTCTTTATAGAAAGTTTTTACTGTAGCTTCGCTTTCGTATTCATTTATCATTGCAACTACTATTTCACCATTTCTAGCGGTGTCATCTTTTTCTACTAATATATAATCACCATCGTTGATACCCACATTAATCATACTATTACCACTTACTGTTAACATGAAATTTGGTTTACCCCTAACAAATCTTGATGGAACGGGGAAAGAATCTTCTATGTTTTCTTCAGCAAGTATAGGGGTGCCAGCGGCAACTCTTCCCAACACAGGTATGTTAATCACATCAGGTGATTCATAATTATCAATTTCTTTTGCATCAGTGTTATCAGCGACTAGTTTTAATGCCCTTGGTTTGCTTGGATCCTTAGTTAGTTGGCCAGTATCAATTAATGCTTTAATATCACTATGTACAGTTGAAGTGGATTTAATATTAAGTGCAGAGCATATTTCTCTCACAGTAGGGGGATAACCTTTAATATCAATTGTATCTTTCATGAATTTCAAAATAGCTTCTTGTCTAAGTTTGCATTTTTTCATAATATTTAACCGCCTTTCTCAACTATAGAAATTATATCATATGAACAAAAAATTGTAAACACATGTTCATAAATTAATTTGTTAAAACTTATTGACAAATGTGAGATTTAATAGTATACTCTTTTAAGTTAAAGAAGAAGTTATCCGCTTCTCACCTTTCTGACTAAAGTTGGTTGGGTAAATATTAGAAACCTTAGTTGCGGATACTTTTGTATCCGCTTTTATATTTTTGGGAGGTGTAGGAAATTAGCAAGGAATGTCTAATAAACGAAGAAATTCGTGATAAGGAACTAAGGGTTATTGATGATAATGGTAATATGTTGGGTGTTATCAGCAAAAGCGAGGCATTGGCTTTGGCCGATGAAAAAAAGTTGGATTTAGTGAATGTTTCACCAAACGCAAAACCACCCGTATGCAAAATACTAGATTATGGTAAATACCGTTATGAGCTTCAAAAAAGAGAAAAAGAAGCTAAAAAGAAGCAAAAAATAATACAGGTAAAAGAAATTAGATTAAGTACTTATATTGAAGAACATGATATTTTAGTAAAAGCAAAGACTGCCAATAAATTTTTAAAAGATGGAGATAAGGTTAAAGTAAGCCTTAGATTTAGAGGAAGAGAAAGAGACTATACGGCCAAAGGTAGAGCTGTCATGGAGCATTTTGCTGAAGCAGTTTCTGAATATGGAGTAGTTGAAAAGAAGCCGAAATTTGAAGGTAGAAATTTGACAATGTTTCTAATGCCTAAAATCGATAAGAAATAAACTATACATACAGGAGGAATTTAACAATGGCAAATAAAATGAAGTCTCATAGAGGCGCATGCAAAAGATTGAAGTTGACAGGAAGTGGAAAGATAAAAAGAAATAAGGCGTACAAAAGCCATATTCTGACTAAAAAGACGGCAAAGAGAAAAAGAGGTCTACGTAAATCAACAGTTTTAAAATCAGCTGATGGAAAACGTATGCTTAGATCTATGGCAAAATAGTTAAAGGGAGGTAAATTGATATGGCAAGAGTAAAAAAAGGCGTAAATGCACACAAAAGACATAAAAAAGTATTAAAACAAGCTAAAGGTTTTTATGGATCAAAAAAGAATGTTTTTAGAGCAGCTAATCCTGCAGTAATGAGAAGTCTTAGATCCGCATATGTTGGAAGAAAAAACAAGAAGAGAGAATACAGAAAGCTTTGGATTGCAAGAATCAATGCAGGAGCAAGAGCTAATGGAATATCATATAGCAGATTAATGAATGGTCTTAAAAAATCAGGTATAGAAGTTAACAGAAAGATGCTTTCTGAAATGGCAATATATGATGAAAAAGGTTTTTCTAAGATGTGTGAGGCTGCAAAAGCAGCTATAAAATAGAAATTTTGGAGCTTGAATAAAAGCTCCTTTTTTATTAAAAATAAATATGCTATAATGTTTTTTATAAATATTATGGAGAGATTATTAAATGGAGAATTTAAAAGAACGAATACTAGGGTTAATGGTTTTGTTTTATATACCTATAACTTTAGTGTATTTAGAAATTGTATTGCATTTATATATGAATATGGACTTAATATATTCTGTTATATATATTTTGTTTGCATTTTTTATTGGAACAGTTTTGTCATTAATTTTGAGTTTACTACCGAACAAAATTAGATTTAAAGCTAGTTTGGTTGTAGTGTTTTTATTGCAGTTTATATTTATTGTTGAAATACTATGCAAGGATATTTTGCAAGAATTTTATCAAGTCATAAGTGGACTTAGCGTTGCAACAAGGAATAACTTAATGGATTTTAGTGATGTTGTGACATCAAGCATAAGCGATAATTTGTTTGTAATAATTCTTATGATTTTACCTTTAATAGTTGGTGTAATTTTTATTAAGAAAATTGAAATTATCAGTAGCGGTTTACTAAAAATTAGATTAAAATATTTGTTAATAGGTATAGTGATTTATGCAATGGCACTTTTATCATTACACTTACCTTGGGATGGAGAATTAACCCCATTAAAATTATATAAACTAGATACAGAGGTTAATAGGCAAGTTGAAAAACTAGGCCTTTCTACAATGATAAGTCTTGACATAAAGCATAGTATATTTGGGGTAGAAAGGGATTATTCCTATGATTTTGAAACTGAAAAACCAAGTGAAGAACCAATTGTAATAGAGAAAAATGAGTTGGATATTGATTTTAAAGCTATGAATGAAGCTGCAACTAATGAATCTCAAAAATGGCTTAATGAGTATTTTAATATTGTAGCACCAACGGAAAAGAATGATTATACTGGTATGTTTGAAGGATACAATGTGATATTTTTTACCCTAGAAGGCTTACATGGAGCCATGTTAGATGAAGAATTGACTCCGACTTTATACAAAATGGCCAATGAAGGCATTGTTTTTAATAATTTCTATACACCTCTTCATTTCACAAGTACATCTGGTGGTGAATTCAGAAATCTGACAGGACTATATCCTAAAAATGGATTTCCTATTAGTATGACTGAAATAGGAGATGAAGATTTGTTGATGCCGTTTACTTTGGGTAACCAGTTAACTGAGCTAGATTATACAGTGAAAGGTTACCATGCAAATGAAAATATGTATGGTAGAAGGGAGTCACACCCTAAGCTAGGATATGAATGGATACAAAAAGGCTCAGGTCTCGAATTGGAAAGGGATAAGTATGGTAAGTACTATTGGCCTCAATCAGATCTTTATGCCATGGAAACTACCATTGATGAATACATTGAAAAGCAACCATTCCATGCATATTATTTAACTATAAGTGGACATTTGCCATACACATATGGTGCTAATGATATGGCAGAAAAAAATAAAGAGGAAATAGAAAATTCCAAGTTTTCAGAATATTCCACTTATACAAAGGGCTATTTGGCGGCCAATTTGGAAGTTGAAAAAACAGTAACTTATTTAAATGAAAGATTGGAAGAAGCGGGCATAGCAGATAATACTTTAATAATAATGGTTCCTGATCATATACCATATTTCGATATACATATAATTGAAGAACTTACTGGCAAAACCTACGGAACAAATTCACTGGAAAGTATTAATGAAGCATATATTGATTTTGAGGTTTATAGAAGTTCTCTAATTATATGGTCTGCGTCAATGGAAGAACCCATTGAAGTTGATGAATATGCTTCTCAAGTTGACATATTGCCGACGGTTTCCAATATGCTTGGTTTAGATTATGATTCAAGGCTTATGGCGGGTAAAGATGTGTTTGCTGATTGTGAAAGAATAGTAATCATGGCGTCAAGAAGTTGGATTACAGATATGGGAAGATACAATAGAGTTACATGTAAATTTGAACCTTCAAATAAATGTACAATGAGTGAAGAGGGTATAGAAGGATATATTAAAAGAATTAATAAAATAGTGGACAATAGAATTAATTCCTCGGTTTATGTGATTGAAGAAGACTATTATAACAAATTGATATTTGAATAGCTATTTTAAAACTAAATTAGAAAAATGGGTATCCAGTATAACAGAAGTTTGAGTAGCTCCGAAAAAATTTAAGCTATTTAATAGTTTTGATAATTCATTGGAGTCTATAATAATTACTTGAAGCATTGCGTTATATGGACCAATGATATGATGATGAGATATGATGTTTTTTGAATCGTTGCAGAATTTGCAGAAAGCATCATATTTTTTTTGATTTACATCTACAGAAATAAATGCTTCCATGGTCATACCTAGTTTAGAACTATCTATTTTTGTAAAATATCCAGCAATGACTCCGTTATCTTCCATTTTCCTTATTCTATCCATAACTGCAGGACTTGTTAGATTAACCATTTCGCCCATTTCTTTTAATGTGGCTTTTGAATTTTTTTGAAGGATTCTTAATATATCCTTGTCAGTATTATCCATTTCAACTCCTTAAATTAATTAAGTAATATCCATATATAATCTTAATATATTAAGATAAGTATGTCAAATCTTTAATAGAAGGTATTCTGTAAAGGGATAATTGGGAATATAATTAAATTAACAACAAGTAGTGACTTGTTTACTAACTCTCTCCAAGATGACTGATTCCCATCATCCCTGCAGGAATTAATTATCTTGAATATGACCGAATTTTAGGATTCGGTTTTTATTGTTTTTTGTAGTTTCATAATGTATAATCCTAATAAAACTATTTGGAGGAAAGGAATGGAATATTTTATAGATCATATAGGTATATTAATTGTTGTTTCAATAATTATTGCAGCAATTGGAATAGCTTTACAATATGTTTTAGTTAATAATGCAAATACTAAAAGAAAAAAGATTGAAAACAAAGAAAAGAAGTAAAAAAAACAAGAAACGCACCCTGGTGGTGTGTTTCCTGCATTGCGAAATTATATAATTAAGAAAGAACAATCAAAAGAAAATCTATTTCCTTCGACACCCATATATTAACACTAGATTATGTTGATTATGTAAAGGAAGTTTATTTAATAAGTGTGTTATAAAAGATATCCTTTTTCACATAGTTTATTTTTAATCAATTCAAATGTTTCTTTATCTTTGCATTTTATATTATGTACATGAATACCCTCCGTCAAAGCGCTGAGGGGTTTTGTTTTTTGTTCATATATATTATCTACCAAGTGCTTTGCATCATAGCGTGATGTAACATTCAAACAACCGATTAATTGACCGTATACAGGATGTTCAACAATGACGTCAATTACTTCACCGCCGTGATCAACTATGATATATAATTCATCTAAAGTATGTTCTCCATCATGTTTGCATGCGATGGTACCTATGTATGAAGAGCCGTTGTTTTTAATGTCATTTAATATGTATCCCTTGGGAGTGGCTATAATAAAGTTGTTCGCAGCTCTAAGCAAAGCAACATCTCCAACTATTACTTGACGACTAACTTTGAATTTTTCTGCGAGCTTATTGGCAGAAATGGGCATTTCTTTATCTTTTAATATGTTTAATATTTCTTTTCTTCTTTCATCAGATTTCATTTTACTACTCCTCGGTTAAATTATGATAACACCCTGTATTACATATGTCAAACAGATAATTTACAGGTGTCTTGACAGGTGTAAATTATAATGATATATTTAATAGGCTTAAAAAAATTGGGAGGACGATTAAATGAAAAAATTTAGAGCTTTTCTTAAAAGAAAAGACATAGTATTTTCTACAAAGAGGTATTTACAAGAAGCGTTATCAGCTATGGCGCTTGGACTATTTGCCACATTACTTATAGGCCTAATAATTAAAACGTTAGGTCAACAAACCATCTTGCTCATAGGTGGGGAAGAAACGAGTTTAGTTGCGATAAAAACTATAGCTGATTTTTTAATTGAAACAGGAACTATGGCTATGGGCTTAATGGGGGCAGGTATTGGAGTTGCTGTAGCATGGGGACTTAAAGCACCACCTTTAGTGTTTTTTACAAGTGTAGTAACAGGAATTATGGGTGCATCATTTGGAGGACCAGCAGGTGCTTTCATAGCTACGGCAATAGGAGCAGAGTTTGGGAAAGCAGTATCAAAAGAAACAAAAATAGATATTATAATTACTCCTGCACTTACATTAATAATGGGAATGTTAACGGCTAAAATGATTGGGCCTTTTGTAGATGCTTTAATGAAAGGGCTAGGACAACTTATCATGAAAGCTACAGAATTACAACCATTTATGTTTGGTATAATAATAGCAGTAATAGTAGGGCTTACTTTGACAGCGCCTATATCAAGTGCAGCATTATGTATAATGTTAGATCTTACAGGCCTTGCGGCTGGAGCTGCTACAGTTGGTTGTTGTGCTCAAATGGTGGGGTTTGCAGTTATTAGTTATAAGGATAATGGCATAGGTGGTTTGCTAGCTCAAGGACTAGGCACATCAATGTTACAGGTCCCCAATATAGTAAAGAATCCTTGGATACTAGTACCGCCAACATTGGCGGGTGCAGTCCTTGGTCCACTGGCTACAGTAATATTTAAAATGGACAATATTGCCCTAGGTGCAGGTATGGGAACTTCGGGATTTGTAGGCCAAATAGGAACATTTACTGCAATGGGATTTAGTATGGATGTACTATTCAAAGTGATTTTATTGCATATAATCTTACCTGCTGTACTTGCATTAATGTTTAATAATGTTTTGAGAAAACTCAAAAAAATTAAAAATGGAGACTGTTTGTTGGAAGTTTAATATGAATTTGAGATGATTTTTTCGTGAAGTCTCATAATATAATTGAAATGACCCTTTTATTATGATAATATCAAAAAGAAAATTAAGACAAGGGGTAAATATATGAAAAAGTTAAGTAAAATATTAGTGTTACTACTTTTGATGTCCATGACATTGATGTTGGCTAGTTGTGGAGATTCCATTGGTGATAGATTCCAATATGATGATTTTTCGAAGTACATTACTTTGGGAGAATACAAGGGAATTGAGTATAAGGTAGCAGAAGTTGAAGTAACGGAAGAAGAAATAGAAAATCAAATTCAAGAAAACTTGCAAGCTGCCCAATTAACCAATGAACTTACTGAAGGTATAGTAAAAGCCGATGATACGGTTAATATATCATATGTTGGTAAATTAGATGGTGAGGCCTTCGAAGGTGGTAGTGGAGAAGACTATTCATTAGACTTGGCTAATAGTAATTTTATTGACGGATTTGCAGAAGGTTTAGTAGGTAGTACTGTTGGAGAAACGGTTGTTTTAAATCTTACTTTCCCTGAAGATTACAGCAATGAAGAACTTGCTGGCCAAGAAGTGGTTTTTGATGTAACTGTAAATTCTAGAACTATTGTAACTATACCTGAATATAATGAAGAGTTTATAAAAGAATATTCCGATTATAATACTAAAGAAGAATATGAAGAATATTTGAAGAATACAATGCTAGAAGAGAAAAAAGTATATGCAGAAAACGAAGCTAAATCAAATCTGTTCTTAGCGGTATTAGATGGATGCGAAATAATAGAGTATCCTGAAAATGAACTTAATGAAACTTATGAAACTGCTATAAGCTCATATGAAGATCTAGCAGTAAAATATGACATGGAATATACGGAATTTGTTGAGCAAAATCTGGGAGTTAGTGTAGAGGAGTTCGAAAATCAAGCAAGCGAGTATTCTGAAACTGTTATAAAGCAAGAATTAGTAGTTTATGCTATAGCTAAGGAAGAAGAAATCACTATAACCGATGACGAATACCAAGATTTTCTAAACGAGGCTTTAGATGAAGCTGGATATGATAGAGACAGTTTTGAAGCAGCTAATGATGGTGTTGGAATTGAAGAATATGCTAAACAGAATGATTTTTATTCGAAAATGTTAATGGAAAAAATCGTTGATTTATTAGTAGAATATAGTGCATAATATTAAACCGGCTTTGAGCCGGTTTTTTTATGTAAAAAACCTTGTTAATACATACAATATGTAGTAAAATATTATATGTGTAGGCTTATATATAGTATTAAGAATAGGAGTTATTGATATGAAGTGTCCATATTGTAATAGTCTTGCTACAAAGGTGATTGATTCTAGACCAGTTGAAGAAGGTTTAGCTATTAGAAGAAGAAGAGAATGCGAAAATTGTGGTAAAAGATTTACTACATTTGAAAAAATCGAAGAATCTCTTTTGGTTGTAATCAAAAGTAATGGAAAAAGAGAAAGCTTTGATAAAAATAAGATAGTCAATGGAATATTAAAGGCATGTGAAAAAACTGATGTTACATTTGAACAAATCGAAAAAATTGCCAATGATATAGAGCGTGGATTAAATAACACCATGGAAAAAGAAATTAAAAGTCAAGTAATCGGTAAGTTAATTATGGATGAACTTAAAAGGCTAGATCAAGTTGCTTATGTTAGATTTGCATCAGTTTATCATAAATTCACTGACGTGGGAACATTTGCAAGTGAAATTAACAAACTCCTAGGAGACGATAATGGTAAAAAATGATTTAATTAGAATTGCCATAGATGGACCAGGGGGTGCAGGGAAGAGCACTATTGCAAAGCTTGTAGCTAAAGACTTAAATATTGAGTATATTGATACAGGCGCTATGTACAGAGCCATAGGCCTTAAAATTATTAAAGAAAACATCGATTTGAAGGATCCAAAAAGACTGGAAGTAATGTTAAATGATACAGAAATCGATTTTAATAATGAAAAAATAATTCTTGATGGTGAAGATGTAAGTTTTTTTATTAGGACTCCTGAAATTTCCATGATGGCGTCCAATTGCTCTAAGGAAGCATTAGTTAGGGAAAAACTAGTTAAATTGCAAAGAAAAATCGGATCTAAAAAGAGCGTAGTTATGGATGGAAGAGATATAGGAACTAATGTACTAAAGGATGCAGAGCTAAAGGTGTTTTTAACAGCTGATAGTGAGGTTAGAGCAAAACGTAGATATAATGAGATGATTGAAAAAGGTGAAAAAGCCGACTATAACGAAATACTAGAGGACATTAATAAAAGAGATTATCAAGATAGTCATAGAGAACTTAATCCACTTAAACAAGCTGAAGATGCTATACTTTTAGATACATCATATATGAGTATAAAAGAAGTTGTAAATAGCATTAAAGGGTATATAGAGAATTTATAATTTTTGTAACGAATATTCGTTAGAACGGAGGGAACATGGCAGTAGTAAAACCATTTAAAGGAATCAGGCCAGGTAAGGGATACGCTGAAGAAGTTATCGCATTACCTTACGATGTAATGAACAGAGAAGAAGCTAAAGAAATGGCGCAGGAAAAAGCCAATAGTTTTTTGCACATATCAAGATCAGAAATAGATATGGAAGATAATTTAAGTCCATATGATAAAACTGTTTATGAAAAAGCAAAGTCAAATATGATGGAATTCCTAAGTAAAGGAGTGTTGGTCCAAGATGAAGAACCAAAGCTTTACATATACAGTGAAATCATGGATGGAAGAAAACAGACTGGTATAGTTGGTTGTGTAAGTGTTGATGATTATAATAACAACATTATCAAAAAACATGAATTTACTAGAGTGGAAAAAGAAATAGATAGAATCAATCATTTTGATGTATGTGATGCCAATACAGAGCCAGTATTTTTAACATATAGAGAAAATAAAAAATTGTCAGCTATAATTGATGGATTCGTAGCAAATAATAACCCAATTTATGATTTAGTGGCTGAGGATGGAATAATTCATCAGCTTTGGAAAATAGATGACAATGATATCGTTAATTCTATAATAGAATTATTTGATGAAATTCCTGCTTTATATATAGCAGATGGACATCATAGAACTGCTTCGGCGTGCAAAATATCAGAAAAAAGAAGGCAAGAAAATCCTAACTACACAGGAGATGAAGAATTTAATTTCTTTATGGCGGCTATATTTCCAAATACTGAGCTTAAAATATTCGATTATAATAGAGTTGTAAAAGATTTAAATGGAAATACTAAAGAAGAATTTTTTGAAGAAGTTAAGAGTGGAGGCTTTGCTATTTCTGAAAAAGGTGATAAAGAATATTATCCTAAGGAAAAACATGAATTTTCAATGTATATAGAAGGCAAGTGGTATAGTTTAAAGGCTAAAAAAGATATAATACCTGATAACATAATAGGGGCCTTGGATGTATCAATACTTCAAGAGAATTTATTGTCCCCAATTCTAGGTATAGAAGATCCTAGAACTGATAAAAGGATAGATTTTGTTGGTGGTATTAGAGGCTTAAAAGAACTTGAAAAAAGAGCAGAAGATGATATGAAATTAGGTATAGCAGTATATCCTGTAGATATTAATGATTTGTTGTTAGTTTCTGACAATGAACTTATTATGCCTCCAAAATCCACATGGTTTGAACCTAAATTGGGAAGCGGATTATTTGTCCATAAATTATAGAAGTTTAATAATGTTTGTTTGTGGCCTATTACTATTGTTTTAGTAGGCCATTTTTGTTATAATAAATTAATGTGTGTATGGTAAATAGAAGAAAGGAATCATAATTGAATATTAAAAAATTGCCAGTGGCCGAAAGGCCAGTGGAGAAACTCCTTTTAAGAGGGGCCAGTAGCTTAAGTAACTCAGAATTACTGGCATTAATAATTCATACAGGGAGTAGAGAAAAATCGGCTATTGATTTAGCCGAAGAATTGTTGTCCATAAACTTTAAAGGTTTAAGTTATATGGGCGAACTCGCCATTGAAGACATCTTAAAAGTTAATGGTATTGGCCCACAAAAAGCTTGTGCCATTATGGCTGCCATGGAACTTGGTAATCGAATTAGTGTAGCACCTAAGTATGATAAGTTTGCAATTAAGTGTTCTGAGGATGTAGCAAATTATTATATGCCAGAGCTTAGACATAAGAAAAAAGAATATCTTAAAGCTCTGCTTTTAAATACAAAAGGTGAAGTTGAATTTTCAGAAACAATATCTGTTGGAGAATTATCAAATACAGCGGTCCATCCTAGAGAAGTATTCAATCCTGCTATTAAAAAAAGTGCAGCAGCAATAATTATTGTTCATAATCATCCTAGTGGTGACCCTACACCTAGCGATGATGATATACAGACTACTAAAAGGCTTATTTCTGTTGGAGAGATTATAGGGATAAAGCTTTTAGATCACATAATAATTGGTGATGATAAGTATGTCAGCTTAAAAAGCATAGGGGAAATTTAATTTTGGAGGTATCATGAGCAAAGTAATACTGGTAGCATCGGGAAAAGGCGGAACAGGTAAAACTATGTTTTCTGTTAATTTGGGATGCATATTATCAAGCTTAGGGAAAAATGTTGTTATAATTGATCTTGATATGGGTATGAGAAATCTAGATATGTATCTAGGGCTAGAAGGAAAAGTAGTTTATGATACTTATGATGCTTTAAAAGGTGTTTGTAGGACAAGGCAGGCGCTTATAAAAGATGATAAATTCAAGAACCTTTCAATCATAGCAGCCTCTCCCATTAATGATTTGAAATCTATACCAAAAGAAAGCGCAACAATACTTTTTAAGGAACTAAAACAACGTTTTGATTATGTTATTATTGATGGCCCCCCTGGCGTTGGTAGTAATCTGGAGCTAGTGGCGGGTTATGCTGATGCGGGTATAGTAGTATTGACTCCAGATTATGCAGCCATACGAGATGCAGACAGCGTAGAGGCTTTTCTTAGAAAAAATAGAGTAAAAGATAGATACTATGTAATAAATAAGGCCGTATTACAATTGGAAAAGAGGGGTTTAGAAGTTAGATTTGATGAAATAGATTCCATGATTAAAGCAAAACCACTAGGTGCGATTGCTTATGATGAAAATATTCATATCTCCACAAATATGGGTGTCCCAATTGTTAGTAAGAAAAATGCATATATAACAAAAAATTTTTTAAAGATAGCAAATAGAATTATAGAAGATTAGGGAAGTTGTATACTTCCCTATAATTATTTTCAACTTGCCTTGACTATATTAGCATTTAATATTATAATAACGTAGTATGCATGAATATAATTATGAATTATTAATATAAAATTAACATAAATTAATATATAATTGGATACAATATAATATGAAAGGATGGTAATATACATGTCACACATGTCACCAATGTTATTATCACTCATTGTAGGTATTATTGCTTTAGTCTTTGGACTATTAATCGGATATATTGTTAGAAAGAATGTAGGCGAAAAACAGATAGGAAGTGCTGAATTAAAGGCGAAAAACTTAATATTGGATGCTGAAAACAATGCCGAAACGATAAAAAAAGAAAAAATCATTGAAGCCAAGGAAGAAGCACATAAAATACGCAATGATGTTGATAAAGAAGTTAGAGAAAGAAGAAACGAAATACAAAAATCTGAAAGACGTTTGTTTCAAAAAGAAGAAAGCGTTGACAGAAAGTTAGATAATATTGAAAAAAGAGAAAACAACTTAACTAAAAAAGAAAAGAGCTTAGAAGAGAAGGATAAAGAAATTGAAACATTTATAGAAAAGCAGATTGAAGAATTAGAAAAGATATCTGGTTATACTAGGGATGAAGCAAAAGACATCCTTTTGAAAGAGTTGGAAAAAGATATTAGACATGATGCATCAGTTTTAATCAAAGAAATCGAAACTGAGGCGAAGGAAGAAGCTAATAAAAAAGCTAATGAAATAATCATAGGGGCAATTCAAAGATGCGCAGCAGACCATGTGGCTGAATCAACAGTTTCAGTAGTTCCATTACCTAATGATGAAATGAAGGGTAGAATCATTGGCAGAGAAGGTAGAAATATTAGAGCAATTGAAACATTAACAGGAATAGATTTAATAATTGATGATACTCCAGAAGCAGTAATTCTATCAGGATTTGATCCAGTTAGAAGAGAGATTGCAAGACTCACTTTGGAAAAATTAATAGTAGATGGAAGAATACATCCTGCAAGAATAGAAGAGATGGTTAACAAATCTACTAAAGAGGTTAATAATATTATTAAAGAGGAAGGTGAACAGGCTTGTTTCGAAACAGGAGTTCATAATCTTCATCCGGAATTAGTAAAACTCTTAGGTAGACTAAAATATAGAACTTCTTATGGACAAAATGCACTAAAACATTCGATAGAGGTTTCCCATTTGGCAGGTCTGATGGCTTCAGAATTGGGATTTGACTCTAGAATGGCAAAGAGAGCTGGTCTATTACATGATATAGGTAAGGCAATGGATCATGAAGTTGAGGGTACACACGTTGAAATAGGTGTTAATATATGTAAGAAATATAAAGAATCTGGCAAAGTAATAAATGCGATAGCTGCTCATCATGGAGATGTTGAACCAAATACTTTAGAAGCAGTACTAATTGCAGCTTCGGATGCTTTATCAGCTGCTAGACCTGGAGCAAGGAGAGAAACTCTTGATTCATATATAAAAAGACTAGAAAAACTTGAGGAAATAGCAAATACAACTAATGGAGTAGACAAATCATATGCTATACAAGCAGGAAGAGAAATAAGAATTGCAGTGAAGCCTGACCAAGTTAAAGATGATGAAGTGGCGATTCTTGCAAGAGATATATCTAAAAAAATAGAAGAAGAGCTTGAATATCCAGGACATATAAAAGTAAATGTTATAAGGGAAACTCGAGCGATAGACTATGCTAAATAGTTATTTCAAACTCCTCAGCTTTTGAGGGGTTTGTTTAATAGAGGTGAAAGTTGTTTTATTCTAATAGCTCATTAATTGATAATAATGATTTTAGAAAAAAACTGTTGGTACTTGCAATACCTATAGTTTTACAAAACTTAATAGCAGTTTTACTCAATCTAATTGATGTACTTATGATAGGAATAATTGGAGAAAAGGAATTAGCGGCAGTAGGTGCCTCCATGCAACTTGTTATGGTAATTATAGTTAGCATATTTGGTTTTTATAGCGGGTCTTCTGTACATGTTGCTCAATACTTTGGTGTAAAAAACATACCTGCAATTAGAAAAATAATGGGTATAGATTACGTTTTTGGTTTAATCTTTTCCAGTTTAGCCATGGTTTTATGCTTAGTCTTTCCTGAATTTTTATTAGGTCTGTTTACGGATGATGATTATGTAATAAGAGTCGGTGCAGAATATTTAAGCATAATATCGTTAGCATTTCCTTTAATTGCCATATCCTTTAATATAGCTTTTAATTCCAGGGCGGTACAAAGACTTAAGGCTGTTACTATAATTAATATTGTTGCTATAGTAACAAATACATTTCTTAATTATTGTCTTATTTATGGAAAGTTTATATTTCCTGAATTAGGCGTAAAAGGTGCAGCAATCGCAACAGTAATTGCAAGATCTGGAGAGTGTTTTGCTCTTTTAATATATATATATGCTAGCAAAGACCATCCTTTTAAAGCAAATATAAAGGAGCTCTTTTCTTTTGATAAAATTATGATAATTAAAATATTTAAAACAACTTGGCCAGTATTGATAAATGAGTCTGGGTGGTCGGCAACTACTGCTTTAATATTTGCAGCTTACGGCAGGATTGGGCCAGTAGCTCTAGCAGTAATGCAAGTGGTCAATGTGGTGGTTGAACTTTTCATGGCATTTTTCATGGGACTTGGTAACGCTTCAGCAGTAATAATTGGTGAAGCTCTTGGAAGAGGCGAAACAAATATAGCCTTTGAATATTCAAAGAATTCTTTAAAATATGCATGGATAATGAGCATAATTTCAACAATTTTGGTAGTATTAATAAGGCCCTTGGTGGCCGATGTTTACAATTTTAATAATTATACAACTAAAGTGTTATTAGTTACTCTATTAACCTATTCATTTACTCTTGTATTTAGAGAAATTTCATATATGCTAATTTGTGGAATTTTAAGAGCTGGGGGAGATACTTTTTATTGCATGGCAGGTGAAGTTGGTATAAATATATTAATAGAAGTACCAGTTGCTTTTTTAAGTATTACCTTATTTGGAATGCCGTTACACATAGCTGTAATTTTAGTAGGTCTAGGAGAAGTTATAAAAACAGTTGTATTTTATCGTAGATATTATACAAAAAAATGGTTGAATAAATTAATATAATGGAGGAGAAATTGATATATTTAGATAATGCGGCGACAAGTAGACAATATGATGAGGTTATTGAAAAAATATATGAAATTAGTAAAAATTCATATGGTAATCCATCATCCTTACATTCATATGGTTTGAAATCTGAAAAATTAATAAATAGTGCTAGAAAACAAATTGTTGATATATCAGGCTTTTATGGCGGAATATATACAGCTTCGGGGACAGAAGCAGCTAATTTGGCAATTTTTTCATCCAAAAATAAAAGAAGACACAGAAAAAAATACATAACAACTAAAATAGAGCATCCTGCAGTTTTAGAAAGTATGAAAAAGCTTGAGGAAGATGGCAATAAAGTGATATATTTAGATGTTGATAAATTTGGGTTAGTCAATTTGAAGCAGTTTGAAAATGAATTGGATGAAAATACTGCATTGGTTAGTATTATGACTGTCAACAATGAAACGGGAACTATACAACCTATAAATGAAATTAGTAAGATTATTAAAGTTAAGAATCCAGAAACAATTTTTCATACTGATGCTGTGCAAGCCTTTGGCAAAATCATGGTTAATGATATAAAGGCAGATATGATGTCCATAAGTGGACATAAATTCCACGGACCAAATGGTATTGGGATGTTGTTATTTAACAAAAATGTTAATTTTAAAAACTTTATCCATGGTGGAGGACAAGAAAATGGTATCAGATCCGGTACTGAAAATTTCCCATCATCGGTGGGAATGTCTATGGCAGCTAAAATTTCGTACGAAGATTTTGAATCAAAGAGTAAATCGATTAAAGAATTAAACAATTATTTATATAGAGGTTTAAGTGAGGAAATAAGTGAAATTAGATTAAATGGCGAAAGTATCATTGGAGAAGGAATTAATGACTATGGAAAAAGATGTTCATCAATACTAAATGTTTCTTTCTTGGGTACTAGAGGAGAAGTTATCTTGCATACTTTAGAGCAGGATGAAATATATATATCTACAGGTTCTGCTTGTTCTTCTAATAAAAAGGGTAAAAGTCATGTACTCAGTAGTATGGGATTAAATAATAAAGAAATCGAAGGTGCAATCAGATTTGGTTTTTCTGAATTTAACACCTTAGATGAAATGGATATCGTTATTGATCGAATGGCAAAAGCTGTTAAAAGATTTAGAAAACTAGGTAGCTATAGATAGGAGGAAAATTTGAACGAAAAAAATATTTATATAGTTAGATGTGGAGAAGTGGCACTGAAGGGCACTAACAAACCATATTTTGAAAGAATGCTCGTAGAAAGAATAAAAAAAAGCCTTAAAAGTATAGATGATACAGAAGTTAAAAGACTTGAAGGCTTAATATTCGTGAGAACAAATAAGGATACGGAAGAAAAAGAGATAATTAAAAAAGTATCTAAAGTATTCGGTGTTGCATCAATTAGCCCTGCCGTAGAAACTGAAAGCAATTTGAACGATATTGGAAAAGCAGCAATATCATATATGATGAAACAGATAGAAGAAAAAGATGTTAAGACTTTCAAGGTAAAGGCCAAGAGAGCTGATAAAAATTTTCCTATTAAATCTCCTGAAATTGCAAAGATTATTGGTTCACATATTTTAAAGGGTTGCAAAGTGCTAAAGGTAGATGTACATAACCCTGAGTGTGAACTGTTTATAGATGTTAGACATGATAAAACATATATATATCAAGACAAGATAAAAGGATTTGGTGGATTGCCTTTGGGAACGAATGGTAAAGGTATGGTTCTCTTCTCTGGAGGAATAGATAGCCCGGTTGCTGCCTTCATGATGGCAAAGAGGGGCATGGTCTTGGAAGCTGTTCATTATCATTCGTACCCATACACAAGTGAAAGAGCGCAAGAAAAGGTAGAAGAACTGGTGAAAATAGTCTCCACTTACACGGGCTATATCAATTTACACATTGTTAATTTATTGCCAATCCAAGAGCAAATAGTTGAAAAATGCCCTGAAGATGAGACTACAATATTGGTTAGACGCTTTATGATGAGGATAGCTGAGAGGATAGCGATTGATAATAAATGTATGATGCTAATCACAGGGGAAAATCTTGGACAGGTTGCAAGCCAAACTGCTGAAGCTTTAGTAGTTACGGATGCGAGTGTAAATCTTCCTATTATGAGACCATTAATAGCAATGGATAAAATCGATATTATGGAAAAAGCAAAAGAAATTGAAACATATGAAACATCAATACTTCCCCACGAAGATTGTTGTACTGTTTTTTTGCCCAAACACCCTGTAACTAAACCAAAACTCGAAAAAATATTAGAATCAGAAAGTGTATTAGATATTGATAATCTTATAAGTGATGCGGTTAATAAGGCGGAAACGGTTCACATAAACGGTTAAGAGTCATTTTTGCATCACCATAATAATGGACGAAAAAGTTAATAAATAATTAGAAATAAAAAGTCTTGAAATATTGTTAAATTTATGTTTAAATAATACTGCATGTGTTAATAGCAATGCTATGTAAATACGGTTAATTATCCCTTTAAGAAGGGCCGTTATTAATATTTAAGGAGGCATATACATGAACTTTCAACTAACGAAAGAACAAGAATTCGTGAGACAAATGGTTAGAGAATTCGCTACTAATGAAGTTGAACCATTAGCTGCTGATATAGATCAGGAGCATAGATTTCCAACAGAATCAGTTGAGAAAATGGCTAAATACGGGTTATTAGGAGTTCCATTTCCTACGGAATTAGGCGGAGCAGGTGGAGATCACATCTCTTATGCGATAACAGTAGAAGAATTATCTAGAGTTTGTGGATCAACAGGCGTAATTTGTTCAGCACATACATCACTTTGTTGCTGGCCAATTTTCAACTATGGTAATGATGAACAAAAAGCTAAATACTTACCAGATTTATTAAGTGGTAAGAAATTAGGAGCATTTGGATTAACAGAACCAGGTGCAGGAACAGATGCTGGTGGACAGCAAACAAGAGCAGATTTAGATGGTGACGAATGGGTACTTAATGGTGCTAAAGTATTTATCACAAATGGTGGTTATGCTGATACATTTGTTGTTATGGCAATGACAGACAAAGCTAAGAAAACTCACGGTGGAATAAGTGCATTCATCGTAGAAAAAGGTGATCCTGGTTTTTCAATTGGAAAGACAGAAGATAAGATGGGTATCAACGCATCTTCAACAACAGAGCTTATTTTCCAAAACTGCAGAATTCCTAAAGATAGATTATTAGGGAAATTAGGTTCAGGATTTAAAGTTGCATTATCTACATTAGATGGTGGACGTATAGGTATCGCTTCTCAGGCATTAGGTATCGCACAGGGCGCATTCGATGTTACTGTAGAATACATGCTTGAAAGAAAACAGTTTGGTAAGAAGTTATCTCAATTCCAGGCATTGGCATTTGAAATGGCTGAAATGAAAACTAGAATTGAAGCAGCTAGATTATTAATCTATAAAGCAGCTGATATGAAGGATAAGCACATGGATTATGGTGAAGCTTCTGCAATGGCTAAACTTTATGCTGCAGAAACTGCTATGTATGTAACTACTAAGTGCGTGCAGTTCCACGGTGGATATGGCTATACTAAGGATTATCCTGTAGAAAGAATGATGAGAGATGCTAAAATTACTGAGATTTATGAAGGTACTTCAGAAGTTCAGAAGTTAGTTATTGCAACTCGTACATTCAAATAATAATTAAGGAGGAAATTTAGATATGGCATTTAGAATTATAGTTTGTGCAAAACAGGTACCAGATACAAATGAAATTAGAATAAATCCAGAAACTGGAACTCTAATCAGAGATGGTGTACCTAGTATTTTAAATAACGATGATGCCAATGCTTTAGAACAAGCATTAGCAATCAAGGATAAGTACGATGACGTAACAGTTACAGTTGTTTCAATGGGACCTCCTCAAGCTACAGATATGTTGTTTGAGTGTGTTGCAATGGGAGCAGATGATGCTATCCTTATAAGTGATAGAGCAGTTGGTGGCTCAGATACATGGGCTACATCAAATGCAGTTGTTGCTGGAATTGATAAGTATGTAAGAGATAACGGAGATTATGATATAATCTTTGCTGGTAGACAAGCGATAGATGGAGATACTGCTCAGGTAGGTCCTCAGATTGCTGAAAAACTAGGCATACCTCAAGTAACATATGTGGAAGAATTTGAAATGGACGATAATCGTAAAGAAATCACTGTTAAGAGAAAGATGGAAGACGGTTATGAATTGATCAAGATTAAGACTCCTTGTATGCTTACAGCTATCAAAGAGTTAAACTCACCAAGATATATGCATATTAAGGGAATCTATGATCAAAATAAAGACATTAAGGTATGGAATGCAGAGGACATCAACGTAGATAGAAATATAGTTGGTTTAAAAGCATCTCCTACAAATGTATTCAGATCTTTCACACCTAAGCCAAAGGGCAAAGGAATTGTTGTTGAAGGAGATACTGATAAAGATTTAGCAAGTAATTTATTAATCGGCTTAAAAGGTAAGCACGTTATATAGGAGGATTAAACATGTCAGAAATATTTGCAGATTACAAAAATATCTGGGTCTACGCAGAACAGAGAAATGGCAAGTTGATGAATGTAGCTCTAGAGCTTATCGGCGAAGCTTGCAGACTAGCTGGAGAAATCGGTGAAGGAACTGAAGTGTGTACACTTTTAGTTGGTAACGACATCGATCACCTAGCTCAGGAATGTTTTGACTATGGTGCTAACAAAGCATACATGATTCAAGACCCATTACTAGAAAAATATAATACAGATGGTTATACTAAAGTTATAGTAGACACTATCAATGAGTACAAACCAAGTATCGTACTATTAGGCGCTACTCATATAGGTAGAGACTTAGCACCAAGAGTAGCAGCAAGATTAGATACTGGTCTTACAGCTGACTGTACTCAATTAAATATCAGTGTTAAGCACTATATTGAATATGCAGAAGCTAACACTACATTAAATACTGCTACATTGGACCCTAACGATCCTGATAAAGGATTAAAGATGACTCGTCCTGCATTTGGTGGTAACTTAATGGCTACTATCGTATGCAAGAACAACAGACCTCAGATGTCTACAGTACGTCCTGGCGTAATGCAGAAAAGAGATAAGGTTGAAGGAGCCAAGGGTGAAATCGTTAAAGTTGACTACAAACTAGCTGCTGATGATATTCACATTGAACTTTTAGATGTTGTTAAATCAGCTAAGGAATTAGTTTCATTAACAGATGCAGATATTATCTGTTCTGGTGGTAGAGGACTAGGAGATGCTTCTGGTTTCGAACTAATTAAGAAATTTGCTGATAAAGTTGGCGGAGTAGTTGGTTCATCAAGAGCAGCGGTTGATGCTGGTTGGATTGATCATTCTCACCAAGTAGGACAAACTGGTACTACAGTAAAGCCTAAAATTTACTTTGCATGTGGTATATCAGGAGCTATTCAGCATCAAGCTGGTATGAAGTCTTCTGATATTATTGTAGCTATCAATAAAGATGCAGATGCACCTATATTTGAAATTGCAGACTTTGGTATCGTTGGTGACCTTTATAAGGTTGTCCCTGAAATCATTGCACATTGGGATGAAGCAGAAGCTCTTTATGATGCAGCAACAAAATAAATTGGATTAACTTAAAAACCAAGGGCTTGCCCTTGGTTTTAAATTACTTAATTTTACTAATTATATCTAGTATGTTTGATTTAGGAAGCCCCATGACATTAGTGTAACTTCCTTCATATTTATCTATAAATTTACCAAATATACCTTGAATGGCATATCCACCGGCTTTATCATAAGGTTCTTCAGTGTTTATATAACTTAAAATATCTTCCTCAGATATTTTCTTCACAAAAACCTTAGTTTCGACATGACTTACATATTTTATATCATTATCTATATCTATCACTGCTATTCCGGTTGAAACCACATGAAATCTGCCGGAAAGAGACTTAATCATAGAATATGCTTCATTTTTTGAATTTGGTTTACCTAAAATTTCATTATTATATACAACAGTATCAGAGCCTATAATTATATTATACCCTTCAATATCTCCGTGTTTATAAATATACATAGCTTTTTTAAGTGCTAAGTGCATCACAGTGCTTATGTAATCATTAATAATGGGAGAATCTTCAATAATATCCGCGGGCATTGAAATTGCTGATATACCAAAATCTTCCAATAATTGTATTCTTCTAGGTGATTTTGATGCTAATATATATTTTTTCATATAATTACCTCCGTATTTATTTTAGCACATTTACTGATAATATAAAATACTTTGGCAGGAAACTAAAGAATGGGATTAATATTGAAGACTTTGATTAAGGCCACTACTTTTCATTAAAATTACTCATTTATAACACCTCAAATAGTTTACTTTAATAACAAAATATGATATTATTTTTAAGATAGTATGAAGTATTAGGTTTTAAACCTTAAATATATTAAAGAG
>Ga0209943_1000190_pt1 | contig 42170 bp, 34 predicted proteins | sample SalPonR1_B_D2_MG_FD_185698 | JGI IMG/M metagenome (GOLD analysis project Ga0209943, IMG submission 185698) | Salt pond soil microbial communities from South San Francisco under conditions of wetland restoration - Salt Pond MetaG R1_B_D2_MG... ... | reverse complement strand
TGCAGTAGATGAGCATGCGTGATACTCCTTTGATTTCAATTTCGATTTCGATTGGCTATTTAACACACCCTACACTTGATCAAAATCGTTTGTCGTTTTTTTCTGAGTTAAAAAAATGTTTTCAGCTGATTCTGGGGCTGTGAAACTACTCAAGGATCATGGTTTTTAATCAACACCCAAATGATCACGGAATCTAATCCGTGATCATAGTGAACCATAGGTTAGTTCGTTGACTTATTTTCCTGCATATGAAGAGTACATCCAGACAAGTTTTTCCTGCTCACTGATATAATCGCTCATCAGTGCGTTTGTGCCTTCATCATCTGTTTCATCCGAAAGATCAAGAATCTCGCGCTGTATTTTTAAGATCACCTTAAATGCCTCCAGAATCTGATTTACTGCCTTTTTACCATCACTCACTTTTTGGCTTTCCTGAATTTTAGAAACCTTTACATACTCCGAATATTGATGTTCAGGTGTATAGCCCAAAGTTAAAATTCGCTCGGCTACCTCATCAATTTTCAAAACCAGATCGTCATATAGCTCTTCAAACTTAACGTGAAGTTCAAAGAAAGTGTCGCCTTTGATATTCCAATGATACCCTCTCGTGTTCTGATAGAACACTGAATAATTGGCCAGTAAAACATTCAGTTTTTCAGCCAGTTTCTTTGTCTTTTTACTGTCGAGACCAATACTATCTAATTTTCTCATGATTAGTTTACTTTTTATTTCTGTTATTGTTAAAACTCTCGTCCCGGTTATTCTTTAATATGAATAATCCATGATTAAAACACCACTGAGATTGAGCAGCTTATTGCCCTGCAGAATGTATTTAAGTGATCCATTCTGCTGATTGTAATCGAGATTTGGAAGGTCATTTTTAAGCTTTGCGAGTCATGCTCTTTTACTCAACCACTCAAGCGGATCAACTCCATCCGGTTTCCACCAAATGGGTGGCTGCTGGGCATCAGAAAGCATCTCAGGGGCGGGCAGTACATCAGCGGTTTCAATATCCGGGTTCGTCACATAGAGAGCCTGGAGTCCGTTTCTATAATTGAGTGCGAGCTCATTAAATTTATCTACATCTCCCTTCACCCAGTGCAGAATAAACGGATCTGCTGGCTGCAGGTCAGTTTCCTCAATCAGAAAGTCATCAAGCCAGGATTGTTCGATGCCAACTGACTTGTTGTAAGCATACCTGTGATAAAGTGATGGAGACGGTTTCTTATGTTGAGGATTCCTCAGCCAAAATTCCTCAACATAATCCGTGAACTCACACTTTTTGCTCTTTAATCCAAATGGGGCAATAATCATTGCAACCGATCTACACCCACTCCCGCCGTACCTGAGCACTGCTTCAGCAAGCTGATGAAATGTGTCCGGCGAATCATCTTCAATTAACGCAATTGAATAATGAGCTGTACGCATCAGCCGGGGTGTCGTAACGTTTGCCAGTCCAAGTGATTCAAGTCTGTCAATAACAGGGTCGACAGAGTCTGTAGATCCAGAGAACATAAGCTTATCAACTTTATCAACGTGAATTGCAAGTTCGTCTAAATCAACAGACCAGGTTCCATTCAGCACCTCATGTTTTTTAAGTTTTTTAAGCAGCGTTACAGGCAGATAGGGGTCTTTTTTTGATAGCTTACCAGCATAATGATTCCCGGAAAGAACAACGGCCAAAATATCCTGAACGCCTACAAGAGGTAAGTTACCGGCATGCAGACACAGAACTTTTTCTTTATTGTCTGGTAATTTTCCTTCATTGGCTCCAGACAGTTCAACCCATCGCTCAAATTCACATTTTATGAGAGATTTCTTCAGCGACCGAATCTGGTATTTAATATCCTCAAAACTGAAGAGTCCTTCATTGACAGATTTCTCTATCGCTTCTTTAAGATCCGCATTATCAGGTGACAGCCATTCATCGATGGCTACTTGTAGTTTATCAATCCTAGTCTGAAGCTTTTTCTCCATCACTCAGTCCTGATCAATTAAAAAATTGCAGCCTCTGAGAGCGGCACTGTGCCACCGGCCAAGCACTGCTATCTGACCCATATTATTCATTACACCCCGATCATCTGTCAGGATAAACGGGCAGCTATACAAATTTGCAAGATCAATAATTGCCACTTTTCCCTCTTCACCCGGATCACAAATTCTTTGAGGGTTAGTCGCGTCGCGAACAGTTGCACTAACCCAGTTGGGTGTTTCAAACCACTCGCTTCCTACAGCATACAGCTGACTCATCAACTCACACATCCCATACTCAGAATGTATTTGATCTTCCGGAAGGTTAAATCCTGCTGCCAGTCGGGTCCGGAGTTCACCTTTACTCATTTCACGCCGGTGTGTTTTCATTCCTCCTGTTTCTATAATATGGGCATCATTAGGAAGGGACACAGACTCCATCTCTATCAAATCGAGCAGGCCAAATGCAGCGCCGAATAAAATGATTTTTCGCCCATAGGCGCTTGCTTTTTCTACATCGGCATTTATCAACGGTTTATTCAGTGGCAGAAACCTGCTCAAACCTTTCACGTCCAGCCCAACAAGATATTTCATCATCCATAGCAGTGAGGAATCAGGATTGTCGCTATAGCCGGGTGCATAGCAAAGCAGCGTGTAATCAGTAGAGTTGAAATAGGATGCAAAACCCAAACGTATGGATCGTCTGTACAGATCTAAATCAACAATGTGATGCCGGCTTCTTTCCATATTACCGGTTCCGGAGCTTTTAAATGTAATCTCCGGATCATGCTCGTTAACCATCAAGTCAGTCTCCTTAAAGGCACGAATAGGTAGTAAAGGGAACTCACTGGCCGTTTGGGGAATTTCGCCTGAAGGAATAAAGTGTTGTGCAAAAACTTTATACACCGGATTGTTGTGGATCTGGTAGTTATAAACCGACTGAGCTTTTTCTAAAAAGGTGACGCCGGGGTCAAAAATAGTTTGTAATAATTTAGACGGATCCTTTTTCATAAAATTTGACTCATTTGCCCAGTTAAGATGGTTCCCGACCGCAATCGAACCGTATAGATCCGGTAAATAACCCTCTGAGCTTTTGTCCTGATTCTATATCCCCTCCCACTTTAACATGAATTCTGCCGCTGGGAGGAACCTGGATCATTACGCATCCGCCTGGTGATAACAGATCCATCGAAGAATCTTCATCAGATGATCCGTACATGAGTACTATATCGTTTAATTTAGCATGTTCACCATATTGGTTCATAAGAGTCACATCTGCCGGCAATTGTATCCCAATTGAGTCATAGGGCATTCCAGCGATGATCATATCACCGGCATTCTTTTTAGTAGCAGGAAAAGTTATCTTTTTGGCAGTGAGATCTTTTGGCACGGAAATTTTCAACGAAACTGAGTCGAGTGTCTGAGTATTAACTGTCAGAGCCATGATATCGAGATTGACTGAGGACTTGCCAGACTGTGCGTCAGATATCAAAAAAGTAATCATGCTCAAAGTGAGTGTAAGTACAAAAACCTTCATTCAACACGTGCTTTAAATAGTTGATCACTTGAAAGTACGTAAAGAGTCTTCTGGTGCATATAAAGATCCTCCGGTTTAATGCGTTTAGAAAAATTGAACACCTTCACCGGATCACCCTGCAGGCTAAACCTTACCACACGGTCTTCATAAAGTGCCCAAATGCCCGTTTGGGTTCCGTGAATTTTTGAGGCGCCGCTAAATCCTCCAATGAAATTTAAATAGCCGCCACCGGCACTAAACTTATGAATAACGCCTTTATCAGAGTCAAGTATCATCAAAACAGACCCGGTTACTTTCATATGTATATCTGATCCGATACGATAACTTCTTAAATCAATCTCGCGGCTATAGTTGCCTAAGGGATCAAAAACATAGATGATGTGACGATCTGAATCGTATACGAACAGATCACCGGAATTGCTTACCTGGAGTTGTGATGGTTGGAAACGGCCTGTTCCGACAATTTTATCTGAAGATATTGAAGACAGATATTGAAATCGCCTGTCAAATAGCTGAACCCGTCCGTTGTTTTTATCTGCAACATAAATTTTCAGCCCATTTGTGGCATCAACTGAAACAGGTTCATTAAACCTGTAATCCCCGCTTCCGCGAGCGCCCAGAGAGTCAATTCGGATACCATCTGCGTTGATCACCAGTAGCCGGTGCTTGTTGCTTTCTGTGATATAGGTTAACCCGGATGGAGTAATGCTAAGTGATGTCGCTCCTTCAAGTGATGACGAGACTCGTATGAGATCGATTGTCTCTGTTTGAGCCTGAACGCATATCACCTGCAATTGTACAAAAAGGACAGACAGTATGAAACCAGACTTAATCAATCTTCTTTAGGCCTTTTTTGCCAATATCGTGCCTGAAGTAGCTGTCTTTAAATGATATTAACTCAGTGTTATTGTATGAGTGATCGATCGCTTCAGCAAGCGTTTGACCGGATCCTACTACATTCAGAACGCGTCCGCCATTCGTAAACAGCTCGCCATTTTCAGATTTTGTCCCGGAATGGAAAATAAGGGCGTCATTATCACAATTATCTAGCCCTGATATTTTATAGCCTTTCTCATAGGATTTGGGATAGCCACCGCTTGCCAATACAACCGAACAGTATATTCTGTCTGAGATCTGAATCTCAATTTCTGAAAGAGACTTATTTGTGGCTGCCGTGATCAGTTCAAGAAGATCGTTTTTTAGGGGTGGAAGAATCACCTGACATTCGGGGTCACCGAAGCGGCAATTATACTCAACTACTTTGGGCCCCTCTTTAGTTATCATCAGACCCACGTAAAGAATACCGTTATAAGGCGTGTTTTCTTCCATCATTCCTTTAATCGTGGGATCGATGATCTCTTCTTCAACGCGCGCCATCATCGCTTGAGTGAGCAGCGGTGACGGAGCATAAGCCCCCATACCACCGGTATTGAGGCCGGTATCATTTTCACCAATACGCTTGTGATCCTGGGCTGTGTGTATCACTTTACCTTCAGTGCCATCACAAATGACAAACACTGACGCTTCTTCGCCCAGCATAAACTCTTCCACAACCAGAGTAGATGCAGCACTTTTAAGATTTTTATCTTCACTGAGAAGATTCAGACGACTCGCCGTTTGCTCTTCGTTTTCACAGATAAAGACACCTTTGCCGCCTGCCAGGCCATCAGCTTTAAGGACAATCGGATACTGATTTTGTTCTTTGATGTAACCCAGGGCCTCATCAAACTCATCATTTGAAAATGTGCGGTAAGCTGCGGTCGGAATGCCATGTCTCTCCATGAATGATTTTGCGAACGATTTGCTGCCTTCCAGCTGGGCTGCTGCTTTAGATGGGCCAAAGACCGTAATTCCCCGCTCTTCAAGATAATCCGCAATACCTTCTACAAGTGGCTGCTCCGGACCCACAATCACAAGATCAATTTGCAGATCATCTGCCACTGTTTCAACCGCATTAAAATCTGAAATATCAAGCTCTATATTTATTCCATGCCTTTCGGTACCCGGATTCCCGGGAGCAGTATAGAGCTTGCCCAGCTGTTCAGATTTTTCCAGTTTCCATGCAATGGCATGTTCTCGCCCTCCGCTTCCCAGCAGTAAAACATTCTGTTTGTTCATGAGTTACGATAAGTTTTCGGCAATTTCTATGATGCCTGAAAATGACTCTTCTTTAAGGCTGGCACCACCAATCAGGCCGCCATCAACATCAGGCTGCGATAAAAGTTCTTTTGCGTTTGCAGGTTTCATACTGCCACCGTATAAAATCTTTACTTCACTGCTGCGCTTATCGTTCCAGCGTTCTTTTAAAAAGTTTCTAATAAACTGATGCATCTCTTGAGCTTGTTCAGGTGACGCGGTTTCACCCGTGCCAATAGCCCAAATAGGTTCGTAGGCAATTACTAAATCAGGAGCTTCATCGATTGTAATTTTATTAAGAACTGCATCAAGCTGCTCCATTACAACTTTCTGCTGATCTCCGCTTTTTCTCTGCTCCAGTTTTTCGCCAACGCAAACAATGGCGGTCAAATTACCTAAAATCACTTTCCGTGCTTTTTCTGCAACCAGATCATTATCTTCTCCATAATATTCGCGACGCTCAGAATGACCTACAATTGCGTATTTGCAACCGGCATCTTTAACCATGGGTGTACTGATTTCTCCTGTAAAAGCTCCACTGTCTTCTGTATGAACATCCTGGGCAGAAACTGCAATATCAGTCTCTTTGAGAGCATTTACAGCAGCAGGTATCGAAATTGACGGAGGAGAAACGACAACATCACAATCGAAACTTCCTGCTGGCCAGCGCTTGGCAAGTTCCTCAGAAAGTTTTTTTGCTTCTGAAGGTCCACAATTCATTTTCCAGTTTCCGGCTATCAAAAAGTTGCTCATGATTCTGTTTGTTGTTGAGTTAGAGTTTTTTGCAGTCCCTGAATGATTGAATTGAATTCAGTTCCTACAAAGCGTTGTACTATTTGTCCCTGCCCGTTTACTAAAAATCGTGTTGGCAGGCGGTAAAGGTTGTATCGGCCCTGAAGCTCTTCGGTCGTGAAGCTATCAGAATCGGCAAATGTCCAAAGGTTGGCTCTTTCTTCAAAGAAGGCGTCGAAAACGACATCGGATGCACCGATTGGCACAGTAATAATTTCCAGGCCATAATTACTGTACACTTGCTGAATGGCAATTACTCTATCGTACTGCTGCTGATAGAGTGGGTTTTCCAGACGCGTAAATTCTATCATAAAAGGTGTCCCCGCAAGTGTAAGCGAGTCGGAACTGATCACTTGCCCCTCCCTGTCACGAAATGAAAAGCCTGGAAATGGTTTACCGGGAGCAAGTGTAGCAATATCAGTTTCCATTCGATCTGCCCACTGCATAGCGAGGGTATCACTACTATAAGATTGTTTGAATTCAGTAAGAAGTTCCGTTGCCCGGTCTGTTCGCGAGCTGTCGAACAACAGCTTTATCAATTCCTGGCGAACAGGCAGCTTTTGATCTGCATTTGGCATGCGTTCTTCAACCATGTTTAAAAAAGATACTGACCGTTCCAGGCTATCGCGATTTGCATAAAATGCAGTCAATTGAAATCTAAGGTCAGCCGGAACTGTGTTATAGCGTGAAAGTATCGTATCGGTCCGGGCCAGCATCCTCTCATCATCCCAGCCTTCGAGGATAGAAGCGGAGAAGGCAGCGGCTCTCTCACCCGCAAATGTATTGGGATTGGCTTGATGAAGGTCCCAAAAAAGATCACTCCATTTCATGATTTCAGCTTCAACACTGTCTCTGCTCATGCCCTGTGAATTTATATAATTCACCACACGCTGATAATTTCGTTGTAATCGATCGTATTTCTCATAGATCTCATTTTCATGGGATTCTATTGTGGCAGTCTCAGAAATGTTTGGCAGCATTCCGTTAATGGATACCGTATCACCTTTTGCAAGTACGAGATTAAAGATACCCAGAGGCTGGTTGTTACGCGATACATAAAGCGGGTAAAGGCCACTGGATTCAATTGATGCCTGACCTTCATGCATACCGGTACTATCGGTGACCGAGTAGAAAAGCGTATCTCTTGTTCCTGTTACCGTGGTCCGGGCTACAAGCAATTCAATACCTGAATAGTCACCGGTTGAATCAATTTCAGAATCTACAGTTATCTCTCCCTGAATAACCGGGTCGGGATCTGAGTTGCCGGATCCGCACCCAATTAAACCAAACAAGGAAAGTGCAAAAAGGTAGAGATAAATCGAATACTTCATAGCAAAATTGTGGGTCGTCATTAGTTATCTAGTTTTTCTGTAACAAGTTCACGAACCTGTTTGGGATTAGCTTTACCCTGTGATTTCTTCATTACCTGGCCAATAAAAAAGCCTACCAGGGCTTTTTTTCCACCCTTGTATTTTTCCACTTCATCAGGGTTGGCTTCTATAACCTCATCAATAATGGGTTCTACGAAACTTGAGTCCGATACCTGGATCAGATTCATTTCTTTTGCCAGATCTTCCGGTGATTTCTCATCGGTCAGCATTTCATTAAAAATGTCCTGCATAGCTGAGGAATTCACTTTGTCATCAAGCTTTAGCTTTGCAAGTTCAGCTATCCGGTCCACTTTTATAGGAAACTCACGAATCGAGATGCTTTGATCATTTAAAACTCTCAGAACTTCTGTCAGTACAATGTTTGCGACAGCTTTCGGTTCGTCAAGTTTCTCAAGGATAGATTCATAATAATCTGCAAGATATCTGCTTTCTGTGAGTACGATGGCATCTTCTTCAGAAAGTCCAAGTTTACTCATGAATCTTTCTAAGCGAACATCCGGTAGTTCCGGAAGATTTTCTTTCACTTCCTTTAAAAGCTCATCTGTAACTACAACCGGGGGAATGTCGGGCTCAGGAAAATAGCGGTAATCGTGTGCCTCTTCTTTGGTCCTCATCTGCCTGGTTACCTGCTTATTGGCATCCCATAAAAGAGTTTTTTGAACGACGCTCCCACCCGATTCAACCAGGTCGATCTGCCGTTCAATTTCATAAGAGATTGCCCGCTCTACATTACGGAACGAGTTCATATTTTTAAGCTCTGTACGAGTTCCCAGCTTCTCTTGTCCCCTGACACGAATAGATACGTTTGCATCACATCGTAAACTTCCCTCTTCCATATTACCATCACAAATCTCAAGGTATTGTACAATTTGTTTTATTTTTGTGAGATAGGCATACGCTTCCTGAGGTGTTCGCATATCCGGTTCAGAAACAATCTCGATTAACGGAGTACCGGCTCTGTTTAAATCAACCAGCGTATGATACGGATCCTGGTCATGAATAGATTTACCTGCATCTTCCTCCATGTGAATTCGTGTCAATCCAATGGTCTTATCATATTCCTCTAATTCAATATCGATTTTTCCTTGGTAGCAAATAGGAGTCTCAAACTGGGAGATTTGGTACCCTTTAGGCAGATCCGGGTAAAAATAGTTTTTTCTGGCAAAAATCGATTTTCGGGCAACTTTACAGTCAGTGGCTAGTCCCATCCGGATGATATAGCGCACCAGGTTTTCATTCAAAACCGGAAGTGTGCCCGGATGTCCAAGGCAAAGTGGCGACACCTGCGTATTAGGAGCTCCGCCGTACTCAGTGGATACAGGTGCAAAAGCCTTGCTTTCGGTTAATAACTGGGCATGTACTTCAAGACCAATGACGGCCTCGTACTTAGTATTTGCAATCGTCGTCATAGTTTATTTTTAGACGGTTGGATGATATTTAGTGATAATAAGATAGCAAAGATATCACACAAATTAATCCTTTAGAGAGGCATTTCTGAGTACTGCTCAGAATGATCCGTTGATTTTATATAATAGTGTGATTCTTTAGTTAAGAAGATCAACAGCAACTCCGGAATGAAATTTTCGTAGCAAAAATATCAGTGCAAGTATTGCTTTATCAGATCTGAATATTCTTTGTCGGTTTAGATCCGGATAATTGGGTAATGATTTGCCTGGTATATTCAATTATCCCGCCTGCTAACTGATGAATTTATTTACATTATTGATATTATTTTGTTAAATAGATGTATAAGCTAATAAAACAACGGAGATTTTATGGCATACCGATACATTTCCCTCACACTCGTACTTCTTTTCCTTCCTTTATTTCTCACTGCTCAGTCTCAGCGCGGCGAATATTTAAAGATAGACTACCTGAATGTCACTGCCGAGCAGATGCAGAATTTTAATGAAAACGTGATTGATCAGATAAAGGACTATAAAGATGAAAGACTTGCAAATGGCGATATCGATTCCTGGATACTATATCGTGTATTGTTTTCCGGAAGCGCTTCAAGTAACTACAACTTTGTAAGTATCACTTCAACAAGCATGCTTGATGCGTTCGATGCATTCAATAATAATTTTCAGAATGCTATGGGAGAAATGAGTGAAGACAACCAGTTTGATATCAGTAAATCTGAATTATGGACTGTACGCAATACAATGACAGATGTAATTACTGAAGAACCAAGTCACTTCTTAATGATGGACTACATGCATGTAAAGCTTGGCAGGGAGCTTGAATATCAAATGCTTGAGGATGAAGTTGCGAAACCCTTGCATGAAATGCGTTTGGAAAATGAGCGAATGGATGATTGGGAAATGTACCAGCTGATTACGCCGGGCGGAATTGATTATGGTTACAATTTTGCTACAGGTAATTATTTTGAAAAACTCAGTCATATCGAGTTTGGCTTTAACGAAGAACTCATCAGAAGCCAAAATCCTGACGTGGATATAATGGAGTTTTTTGAGCAGGTTTGGTCGACTCGTGATTTGGTGAAAAGCGAATTATGGCAGCGCCTTGAATTTTCAATTCCTGCAATGCAGCCTAACTGACAATTATTGAGATGACGGGCTAGCCGCTTATACTGGAACGGTCATCTCATTACATTATCATTTTTCCCGGAAGTCAATTATGGCAGTCATCCGGATTATGCTGAACCAGATAGTCTTTGAAGTTTGGATCAGTATCGTTCATACAACCTTCAAGGTTCAGAATTCTAACTGAACGGATGTCAATCGGATGACTTTCTCCCTGAAGTGCAAAATATCCGCCACTCACTCTTTGACCATTATCGAGCTGAGGTGAAGAATATTCCATAACAAGTTCTCCGTTGATCAAATGCTGAATTTTTGAATTTCCATGAGCGAGCAACTCTGCGGTCACCCACTGATCTCCATGATAGGTTGTGCTGCTTGAATTGATGCAATGCTGTGTAATGAGCTCACCATCAACAACCACATGAGTTCCGGGCGTACAAATATTGCCGTTCGTTCGGTCATTTTCTCCATCACCACCCAGAAACTGATACTCAATTGAGTCAGGAAAATCCTGGTCTCGCTCCATACTTTCAGCAGACTGAGAATGAAACATGATCCCGCTATTTCGTATTGCCCACGCAGGTCCGTTTGGTGCCTGGTCACCTACAAATCTATATTCCACCTGCAAGCGATAATAGGAATACGGCTCTTCATAAAAGATATGGGTAAACTGACCGTCAAATGAGTCGTACTCATCATAGCGGACTTTCATTAAACCATCTTCTACCCGTACCGTATTTGCGTAGTTCTCATTAAGATCGTACCCGGTCGTTTTAACTTCCCAGCCATCCAGATTCTCACCATTAAACAGTTTAGCCCAGTCCTCTTCCATAGCTGACTGTCCGTCAGTGGTTGTACAGGATACTATGCCTGTTATCACGATTGAAACCAAAAGGTAACAGCTAAGTATTGGGGCAGAAGTTAATTTCATGATTTTGAAAATGGTTTAAAATTATTACATCCGTGTTAAAACTATATCAGACGGAATCAACTGTGTTACAATGATTTATAAATAGTAAACTTCGTAACATTACACGTCCACTCCATAAATTTGCTGTGTAATACAATGAATACTCCCCTGCCCCCAAACCAGGTCATTACATTCTATGCCTTCAATTGTTCGATTTGGAAAAAGAGTTTCAAAAATGTCCAGTGCCTGCTGATCTGTTCGGCTATCGTACATCGGAACCAGTACCGCTCCATTTGCAATATAAAAATTAGCGTAGCTCGAGGGTACGTGATCTGAACCATCTACTGTAGTATCGGAAATTTTTGTGTCAGGAAGAGGAAGTGTTATCACATTCAGTGGGTTTCCTGATAAATCTGAGCTCTTTAAGAGAATGCTAAGATTATTATATAGAATCTGGTGATTAGGATTCAGTCCATCTTCTGTAAGTGTGGTCACTACAGTATTGGAATTAACAAATCGGGTCAGATCATCAATATGCCCGTCCGTATCATCTCCTTTTAAGCCTTCTTTCAGCCAGATAATTTTTTCAGCACCTAAATAATCATGAAGATATGACTCAATCTCGCTTTTGGATAGTTCAGGATTTCTGTTGGGGTTCAATAGAACTGATTCCGTAGTCAGGAATAGTCCCTTACCATTCGTTTCGATGGATCCGCCCTCCAGAACCTTACCCGGTGAATAGCGGGCAACATTGAATTTTTCAGATATGAATTCAGGAATCTGATTATCATCTTCCCAGGGTTCGTATTTACCTCCCCAGGAGTTAAACTCCCAGTCTGTAATCCGAATCCCGTCATCTTTATCTTTTTTTATGAAAATTGGCCCGCTGTCTCGAGACCAAACGTCGTTTACAGTTTTATGTAAAATCCTGAGAGGATAAGCCGCTCCCTGATAGTCTCCAAGTATAGATAAAACCCGTTTCTCTGTTGATTCATCGTTTACTAACAGTAGAACGGTCTCATATTTGAGAAGCGTAAGGATAATTTCCTTATAAACATTTTCTACTGCATCTAGGCGAGGGCCAGGCCAGGTTTCACGATTGTGGGGCCATATCATTAAAGTGGCAGAATGAGTGTCCCATTCTGCCGGCATCTTGTATCCGTCAGCGAACGGGGTACTTGTGAGTACATTTTTCATATAGCCTGATGATATTTATTTCCTGGGTTACCATCAAACAAATTGCCTGTCAATTGTCAGATCTCATGACGTAAGTTCAAGCCAAAATTGTACTTCAGGCTTCAACTGCCTTCCTTTTATCTTTGGAAATAAACTGCATCGCCTCTTCCACGTTCTGTTTCGAGCCGATGTAAATTGGTGTCCTCTCGTGAATGGCCGAAGGCTTAATTTCCATTATTCTGTTTTCACCATTTGTTGCAATGCCTCCCGCCTGTTCAATTATGTAACTCAACGGATTGCACTCATACATCAACCGCAATTTGCCTTGTGGATAAACCTTACTGGACGGGTAGATAAAAATACCGCCTTTCACGAGTGTTCGGTGTATATCCGCCACCATTGAACCAATATACCGGGCTGAATACGGCCTCCCGTTTTCATTATCTTCGCGCTGACAATATTTTATATATTTCTTTAATCCATCACTCCAGCTGTTATAGCTCCCCTCATTGATACTGTAAATAGTTCCGTGTTTAGGCATTGAGAAGTCATCATCAAACAGAATAAACTCACCCAGACTTGGATCAAGCGTAAAAGCAGAGACTCCGAGTCCTGTCGTATAAACCATCATAGTAGATGATCCATAAAGAACATAACCGGCCGCAACCTGTCGCGTACCGGGCTGAAGAGCATCTTTCTCACTTGGATTAGGATCAAACCGGGTCTGGCGCATATAAATAGAAAAAATACTGCCAATTGAAACGTTAACATCAATATTAGAGGATCCATCGAGCGGGTCGAGGTAGACAATGTATTTCCCGCCCTGACTGTTTAGGCTGACTATACCATCATTTTCTTCTGATATTACCATACAGGTTATAAGCGAACGATTAAGCGCTGAAATCAACTGTTCATCCGCAAAGAGATCCAGTTTTTTTACTGATTCTCCGTGAATGTTTCTGGATCCGTCAGAGCCCAGAAGACTCGTTATTCCTGCTTTATTAACTTCTCTTGAAATAATTTTTGCTGCTAGTCCGATATCTCTGAGCAGCTGAGATAATTCACCTGTTGCCCCGGGAAACCGATTTTGCGACTGGATAATGTACTCATCAAGTGTGATGAGCTTATTTGGTTTATTTGTCATATCTCTTTTTTTGGAATAGTTACTATGGAACCGCTTCCAAAAGTAAAAAAAGATTTCGCTCCCGGTCAACTCCTTTGCTATTAAGGATTTCCAATGAGTTCGTGATAAAGATTAACAGACTTAACTTTTAATTCTTCTAAAGTGCCATCATTCTCAATTGTGTAATCGACCAGATGTTCTAAAGAGCTGAAGTCAGGCTGCTTTACCATACGTGCTTCTACATCTGATATATCAACGGAATCCCTTTCTGACACCCTCTCTAACCGTGTCTCCCTTTTACTGCTTACCAGTAACACGACGTCGAGATATTCGGGCCGGCCTTCATTGAGCAGGATAGCCGCCTCGTAGGCAAAGAGTTTATATCCTTTTTTCTTTGCGCGTTTGATACAGCTTATAGCTTCAATGCGGATAGCAGGATGAACAATTGAGTTTAGCTCTTCCACCCTGTTTTTATGGAAGGCTTCTTTGATAAGATGCGGTTTATTTAATGACCCATCGGAATTGTAGGTTTCCATGCCAAACGTCTCTGACAGCTTATTTTTAAGATCAGGATCGGTCTGCATCAGATGTTTGGCGAGATCATCAGCATATACAACCTTTGCACCAAGAGAATCCCAGATGCTGGCGACAGTCGATTTTCCTGATCCTATGCCACCTGTGATACCAACCGTAATCATACTGTTTTTTCAGCTACCCTGCTCATCAGGTATGCTTTCATAAATTCATCGAGATTACCTTCCATTACAGAATCTACATCACCTGTTTCGTGTTCTGTTCTGTGGTCCTTCACCATATTGTAGGGATGAAAAACATATGAGCGAATCTGGCTTCCCCATTCGTTGCTGCTTTTTGAGTCTTCCAGCTTCTGTTTCTCTCGTTCTTTAATATTTTTTTCAAGCTCATATACCCTGGATTTCAGGAGTACCAACGCTTTTTCGCGGTTCTGAAGCTGAGATCGCTCTTGCTGGCATTCTGCAACCACGCGTTCTTCTGTGCCATCAGATAATGTTCCAGTCCAGACCAGACGAACGCCTGTCTCAACTTTATTCACGTTCTGTCCACCCGCCCCGCTCGAATGAAATCTTTGAAGTTCGATATCACTGTCATTCAAATTCACCTCAATTGTATCATCAATAATAGGTGATACAAATACAGAGCAGAAAGATGTATGGCGCCTTGAGTTGCTGTCAAATGGTGAGATGCGCACAAGACGATGTGTCCCCGTTTCTGATTTAAGAAAACCGTAGGCACTATCTCCTTTCACTTCAACGGTAGCACTTTTTATGCCGGCCACATCTCCATCCTGGTACTCCACCACAGAAACGTCGTAATCTTTTTTCTCTGCCCAGCGGGTAATCATCCTGAAAAGCATCTGACCCCAGTCCTGACTTTCAGTTCCGCCAGCGCCCGGATTAAATGTGACAATCGCATCGCGATGATCATCTTCATCACTTAGCATATTTTGAAGCTCGAGGTCATCTAGTTTCTTTATAAATGTATCCACTTCATTATCCAGCTCATCCTGAACATCTTCTCCCTCTTGCTGGAACTGCTGATACACACGTATACTTTCCCGAAGCTCATCAAGCTCATCCCACCGTTCGATAAGGCTTTTTTGGTGGTCGAGCTGGCGCATGATGCCCTGGGCTTTTTCAGGATCATTCCAGAATTCAGGGTCCTGCGTTTGTTCCTGAAGCTCTATAACCCGGACTTTGCGTTTATCGTAGTCAAAGATACCCCCTGAGCTCGTCCAGTCGCTCAAAAAGTTGTTCAAGTTTATCCTGCTGTATACTCATATTTGTCCGTCATCCTTGAGAAAAACAGAATGAACCGGGCAAGCCGGTTCATTCTTCTATAGGTTTATTTATTTAAAATTAAGATGCTGCTACTTCTTATACATTACTGAGAGCAATACACCTACCAGAATACCACTTGCAAAAGCAGCTCCCACACCGATTTCGGGATTTGCTCTCACATATCGCCGTGCCGTGCGGAACTCTCTGCGAAGTTCGTTTTGTATTCTGTCACGCTCGTATTCAAGCGTATCAAGCACTTGCGTATATCTATCTTCTATATACTGTTTCTCTTTATCTAATGCGTCTTTTAACTCTTCTGCTGTGTTTGACTTTGCCATTGTTTTGATGGTTAAGTTGAGTTTAAAGTGTCATGATTTTAGTTATCAGCTGATACAAGATCCTGATCTTTGTACTGGAGCTCATATAACTTTCGATAAATTCCATCTTCTTTCTCCACCAGGCTGTCGTGATCACCAGATTCACGAATCACACCTTTATGCATCACAAGTATGTTGTCAGCTCCTTTGATGGTCGAGAGCCGGTGTGCTATTACTATAGAAGTTCGCCCTTTCATCATTCGTACGCAAGCTTTTGATACAAGATGTTCAGTTTCTGAGTCTACATTTGATGTAGCCTCGTCAAGTACCAGAATTTCAGGGTCATATACCATTGCTCGCACGAAACAAATAAGCTGTTTCTGTCCCATTGAGATTGATGAACCACGCTCACGCAATTCAAAGTCATATCCATCGGGGAGTCGCATAATAAATTCATGTGCTTCCACCTCTTTCGCTGCAGCAATAACCGATTCGCGTGTTATATTTTCATTGCCAAGCGTGATGTTTTCCAGAACTGTTCCTGAAAATAGTGCATTATCCTGAAGAACCAGGCCAAAGTGAGAGCGCAGCTGGTTCAGCGTCAGGTCTCTGATATCAACGTCATCCAGCAAGATCTGCCCGTTTTGAATGTCGTAGTACCTGAGCAAAAGATTAATTATTGTGGATTTACCAGCTCCGGTTGCCCCGACAATTGCGAGTGTTTTACCGGGTTTGGCTTCAAAAGACACATCTTTCAATATTGTCTCATCATCAGGATTATAACTAAAATCAACATTCTTAAACTCAATACGGCCTTTAACTTCTGGCTGATCAACAGGGCTTTCAGGGTCTTTAATTGCTTTTTCAGTATCTAATATATCAAAGATCCGTTCTGAGGAAGCGAGTGCCGACTGTAGCGTATTATATTTTTCTGAAAGACCTCGAATAGGATTAAAAAACTGCCTCACATACTGTATAAATGCTAGAAGCACTCCGAAGGTCAGCTGATCCATAAGCGCTCTGGCGCCACCATACCAAACAACCAGTGCCATCGCTACACTCGCCAGCATTTCAACGACAGGCCAGAATATGGAAAAGTAGAAAATGGTGTCGAGGTGTGCTTCACGATGGTCGTCATTGATAGACTCAAACCGCTCCTTTTCCTTCTCTTCGCGGTTAAAAAGCTGCACAACAACCATTCCGTTGATATGCTCCTGCACGAACGAGTTGAGCCGTGAAATCTGGTCCCGCACATTAAGAAAAGCGACCCGTACTTTTGATTTAAACCAAAATGTAGAATAAAAAAGAATCGGCAGAACCAGGATTGAGACGATCGTCAACTCCCAGCTCATCATAAGCATGAAGCCGAGAATAAAGAAAATGCGGAATAAGTCACCTACCATGTTCACGATACCATCAGAGAGTAAAGAACTCAATGCTTCAATATCGCTGGTTGTACGGGTGATCAGTCGGCCGATGGGGTTCTTATCAAAGAACTGTACGTGGAGAGATTGTATTTTCTCGTAAACAGTATTTCGAAGCGAATAGAGCGCCCCCTGGCCGAACCACCGTGTGATATACGTATTTGCAACAAGGATTATGAATTCGCCGGCAAGAGCTGCAACGAGTAATAGTATGATCCACATCAAGCCGGGAATATCTCCCTGAGAGATGTAGTCATCTACAGCTAACTGCGTAAGTTTGGGACGGACTGTTCCTAGAAACGCAGCAGAGAGCGTGAGTATAATGGCGAGTATTCCCCACCATTTATACGGTTTGAAAAAGTAATAAAGCCGTCGAATCAGTTCAGAATCGACGGCTTGCTTAGGGTCTTTAGAATTCAAATGGCTTGATATTTAGAATCGATCGAAATCGTCGAACGGTGTACGTGGTGTAATTGGTTTCGGCTTCCGTTCGTTCGAATCGTAATCAGATCCTGAATCCTGTTTTCGGCTGCGGCCAGAGCTTCCTGATCTTCCTGACCCGGAAGATGAGCTGCTTCGGCGCTTACGACCTCCGGAACTGCTTCTCTTACTATCATTCTTTTTACGTTTTCTAAAACGCTTCTTATCTCCGCCTGACTTACTTTTATCTGACTTACTGCCTCCGCTCTTTTTGTTCTGGTCTATCTCTTTAAGGTAGACCTTAGCCTGAACAATGCCTTTCTCTTTGGACGGATCCGTAAAGATAGGACGGAGTTCTGTAGCCAGCCATGCAGGAAAGAATTTTTCGCGGGCTTCCCGCAACAGGACAAACGGATTAGTGTACCGGGCTGAGAAATGTGATATCACAAGCAGCTTGGTCTGCGACTCATTCGCAACACGTGCAGCATCAATAGAAGTGGAATGTCCAGTCTCAGCTGCCTTATCTGCCAGACTCTGACTGAATGTAGCCTCGTGATAGAGGATATTAGTATTCATTGCCAGTTTCACTGCGTTCGGGCAATATTTAGTATCCGTGATATAGGCAAAACTATCGCCGGGACGCGGATGCCCTACAATATCATATGATTTGACCTCTGTACCATCATCCAGGACAATATCTTCACCGGCTTTTAGTGCCTTATATTGCTCATCTTCAGTGATGCCTATTTCTTCAGCTTTTTCTGCATCAACTTTGCCGGGACGGTCTTTTTCCTGAAACCGATATCCAAGGCAAAAAGATGTGTGATTCAAAGGACGAGCCTCTACATAATATTCATCAGCGTCCACAACCCGCTCTGATTCAATATCTTCTGACACTTCCACATATTTAATCTCATAGTTGAGATCGATATTCGCAAAGTCGAAATTAAACTCGATAAATTTCTGCAGCCCTTCCGGTCCTATCAGTGTAATCGGTTTATCTCTTCGCTGCAGCTGTAGTGTGGCCAGCAGGCCTAAAAGCCCGGCATAGTGATCTACGTCAAAGTGAGAAATGAAGATGTTTTCAATTTTTGAGCGTTTAAGCCCGGCTTGTAACATCCGCATTTGTGCATTTTCGCCACAGTCAAAAAGGTGGACATCTCCTTCACGCCATAGTGCGACTGAGGAAAGGTGACGAGTGGCCGTGGGCGTAGCAGATGCGACTCCTAAAGGTACAATGATCATGTTATTATCTCCCGTAGTGTTTTGGGTGCCTGCCGTTCAAGCAGGATGAACCCTATTCATTTTTAGTTTAAATTTCTGCTAATTGTTCTTCGAGCAGTTGTTTTTGATACATACGTGCATATCGGCCTTCCAGCGATAGCAGTTTCTCATGAGAACCTTGTTCAATGATGGAACCATCTTCAAGGTAAAAAATAATGTTTGCGTTCTTTACAGTTGATATACGATGTGAAATCATTATTGTTGTATTATCAGAGCGTTGCTCACGAAGGTGACTAAGTATTTCATCTTCTGTCTTTGTGTCAACAGCACTCAGCGAATCATCTAATATAATGATAGCAGGGTCTTTAATAAGTGCTCTCGCAATAGCGGTTCTTTGTTTTTGCCCACCCGAAAGAGTTATGCCACGTTCACCTACTATTGTCTCAAATTTTTTCTCAAATTCCAAAATATTTTGAAGAACATTTGCCTTTTCTGCTGCATTTTCAATTTGCTTCATCGTGGCATCTTCAACACCAAAGGCAATATTTTCTTTTATTGTAGTGGAGAAAAGGAATGTTTCCTGAGGAATATACCCTATCCCTCTTCTCAATGCAGAGGTTGACCACTCTTTTACGTCCACCCCATCGATTTTAACCACACCGCTCGTAGCATCAAATAAACGAGGTATAAGATTAACGAGCGTTGTTTTACCTGAACCCGTTCTTCCAACAAACGCTACAGTCATACCTTTTTTAACTTTGAACGAAACATCACTTAGAGCTTTCTCATTAGCACCGGGATATCTGAAGTCTACATTTTCAAATTCAATCGATCCTTCAACCGACTTACTGAGCATGTCTTTGTCATTGACGTCTTTAATCTGAATCGGTTCGGTTAGCACATTATCAACTCGCTTCCAGGAAGCAAGGGATTTTTGAAATGTGTTTACAGTATAACCCAGCGAAGCAACTGGCCATGTCAGATAAGCGACGTATATAACAAATTCGGCAATATTTCCTATGGTAATGGTATCGTTGATAACCATCATGCCACCCCGCCAGATAACTATCACAACTGATACGCCAATAAGCAGGTTCAGTGTAGGATGAAACAGAGATTCAACCAGGTCGAGCTTAAGTTTTTTGGTTCTGTAAAGCTCACTCTCTTTTTCAAATATTTTCTGCTTGTACTCTTCCCTGTTAAATGCTTTAATCAATCGTATGCTGGTAAATGCCTCCTGCGCCGTGCCTGCAATGTCGGAGTACTTTTCTTGAATAATCGTCTGATACTTGTTGATGTATCCACTTACCCAATATGCAAATGCGGAGAGAAAAGGAAGCGGCAGCAGTGCCCACATTGTAAGTTCAGGATTCACAATAATCATCATTGTGATAATAAAACCGGCCCTGGTAATTGTATTGATAGTGTACATCACTACCGGCCCGAAATACTCACGAACGCGCGAGATATCTTCTGTCGCACGAACATAAATTTCGCCTGATTTATTTGACTCAAAATAGCGCTGCGGGAGCTTTAAGAGCTTATCCAGAACTCTATTGCGGATATCAAACTCAACATGCCGGGATCCGACGATGAGTGTCTGCCGGGTGGCAAAAAGAAGTATCCCGTACATTGCTACAGTACCTATCAAAAGAAGTGAATTCCAGGCAAGTATTTCACCAGCCTCACTTGAAAACAAAATTTCAAAGATTGACGAATACTGCTGGTCGTAGTCCTGTCCAAGTCTTTCAACTTCGTCCATGGTCCGCCTGATGAAGACCGGGATCCATATAAGAAAGAAATTAGACGCCGTCAGAAAGAGTGCACCAAGGATAAATTTACCCTTGTACTTTTTAATGTAGGCGTTAAGTTTTTGGAGAGGTTCCACGTAAATTATTTATTAGAACACATTGTCTCTTGATTCAACTAATCTGTGTTTCTGTTCATTCCAGAATTAGTCGCTATATTTTTCTGTCCATTTTTTTGCAAGGTTTAGCCCTGAACAATAGGCATCGTCAACCGTAGTTCCCCTGAAGTAATCTCCGATGAGTGCAAGCGGTGCATCTTCGAATTCAAGTTCCATGTAGGGATGATCCAGTGCTTTGCTGGCACGGCTGTACTTCCAGTAGTGCAGGTGACTCCATTGTGGTGCTGACGCCCATCCACCAATCACGGTAGCCAGGTTATCAAGTATTTCACGAGTAATGATTTCATCATCTTTGCCCCGAAGAAAACGAGTGAAACCGGGTGTAGCCTGTACTACAAGCGAGCATTCCTGGTCGAATGACTTTTTAGTCGCTTCATTGGAAATAAACTCGAGCGCCGTATTTTTGCATATCACTCCTTCCCATGATGGCAGTTCACGATCACCATAACCAGCCATCAACGAGTAACTTGGAGTATAATACACATCGTCAATTTCACGAATGATTTTGAGCGAATTGACCTCGTCAGTTGCTGTTTGAAGTATTCCATATGCCTGCGGTGCCGGAGTGGCAATGATAACAGCATCTGCTTCGAAAGTACTGCCGCCCGTAAGGTTGATCATCCACGAGCGTTTCTTTCGGCGATGAGAGCCAATATAAGTGAGGCCGCCCGCTTTGGTTTCAGTTTTTACATCAACCCAACGGCTCAGATATTTGCCAATAGTGTTCATCCCTTTTACCGCTGTAAAGGATGCCACGTTGGGATTATTTGGATTCTTTGTGTAGAACCTTTCACCATCGTAAAGGGCAATTTTATCGCCCCAACGCTTCACCAGGCCTTTTTCCATAAGCTCAGCTGTAAACTTCTGAAAATAAGTTGACTCAGGAGTAAAATAAGACAGGCCGTGATCCATTTTAGCGGATTGATTTTCCCCCGCATAGCGTGTGGCCATCCGCCCGCCAAATCCTTTGCTCTTCTCGAGTATTGTCACTTCATGCCCCTGCTTAGCAAGGTATCGGCCGGCGGTCAATCCGGCTAGTCCCGCACCAATAATTCCAATAACCATAAACTCAGTATTCTCTATTTCCAGAAATCATGTACCCAAAGGTAATGAACTCATACCTATGCTGCCTAACCTTTTTGAGTTAAAATACGTGATGTTAGCTTTCGTAAATTGTGACTACAGGCTCAGCAGCGTCTTTATCCAGTAGAGCCGGCCAGTAAGCAACTACATCACTCGCTTTTGGTCTGCCACCGGCAAAACCGGTAACACCACTGGGGCCTGTAAGGATAAGTGGGGCAATTTCTTTTCCAAATCTGTTTAGCTGGTCTTTTGATTTTCCGTGGACAGAAATCCGAAGCTGCACCTCGTTGATTTCATCGGCGGATCGGTTGATATCAGAGGGATCTTCACTACAGGCATTCAATCCGACCAGTTCTGTATTCGTCTCGGTAAATTTAATTCCAAGATTTTCAGCTCGCTTAAACAAAATATCGGCTGCCGTTTTAGCTTTTTTTACCGCATCCGGCCAGCTGTAAACAAGTGTAGACGAGAGCTTGTAACCGTCATTATAGCTGGCAGATACTTTGTAAGTAGGTGTGGCTTCGCGCCCTTTTATTCCAAAAACTTTCACGCGATTATTGCCATCTTGTTCAAGCTGTACAGACGTAAAGTCAGCAATGCAGTCCGGCGTAATATATTCAGCAGGATTACCTATTTCATACATTAGCTGCTCTTTAACCGTCATTTCGGACACAAGCCCCCCTGTTCCCTCATGTTTTGTAACATGAAACGATCCATCCGGCCTTGCTTCTATAATAGGGAATCCGATATTAACCAGGTCAGGCACCATCTCCCAATCGGTAAAGTTTCCACCTGATACTTGTCCCCCACATTCAATAATGTGCCCGGCAATGGTTCCTGCCGACATCTTATTATAATCATTTGGGTCCCACTCAAATTCATAGATCATAGGGGCAAGCGTAAGGCCGGTATCTGTTACACGACCGGTGATAACCACATCGGCACCCTCACGAAGTGCTTCTACAATCGGTGCTGATCCAAAATAAATATTGGCACTCAGCAGATCATCTTTTACCGAAGAGATTGGTTCCCCGGTTTCCATATTATCCAGACTGTGACCGCCTGATATCAAATTATCCAATGTGGGAAGGATATCATCGCCATCAACCACAGCAATCTTGAGTCCCTCCACCCCATTCTCTTTCGCGAGTTTAAGGATGGCGTCTTTACAGGCTCTTGGATTCACTCCGCCTGCATTTGAAATGACTTTCACGCCCCGTTCTTTAATATCTGTAAATATGGCCCCCACCACATCTACAAAATCCCGGGCGTATCCGTAATTTTCATTTCGCATTCTCTGTTTTTGCATGATTGACATGGTTACCTCCGCCAGGTAATCCATAACGAGGTAATCAATGTGTCCCTGCTTTACCTGTCGAACCGGAGCTTCCGGTAAATCTCCCCAAAATCCCTGGCCCGATGCAATTCTGATCTGTTTTTTCACGATAATATATAATTCTGTTTATTCTTCTATTTTATTAAAATACCCTTTTCAAATATCTATACTCAAATTTTATACCTGCATCACACCTGTTTTAAACTCACCAATATCCGGGTTATGATTAGCATCAGTAATCGCCCTGGAGATTTTCATGCGCGTATCTGCCGGATTTATGATCCCATCAACCCAGAGCCTGGCAGCCGCATAACGAACATCCGTTTGTTTATCATAGCGGCTTTTGATTTTTTCCAGGAGGTCATTTCTGTCTTCATCACTTATTTCCTTCCCTTTCTTTTCAAGCGATGACACTTTAATCTGAGTGAGAACTTTGGCTGCCTGAGTTCCGCCCATCACCGCGATTTGCGCCGTTGGCCATGCATAAATAAATCGGGGATCATAGGCTTTCCCGCACATGGCATAATTACCTGCTCCATAGCTGTTACCGGTAATGATTGTAATTTTTGGCACCGTGGAATTTGCAACAGCATTTACCATCTTCGCCCCATCTTTAATGATACCACCATGTTCGCTGCGTTTGCCAATCATGAATCCGGTAACATCCTGAAGAAAAATAATCGGGATTTTCTTCTGATTACAGTTCATAATAAAGCGCGCTGCCTTATCTGCACTGTCTGAGTAAATCACCCCGCCGATTTGCATCTCACCCTGCTTGCTTTTAACTACCGTGCGCTGATTTGCTACGATGCCTACACTCCATCCATCAATTCGTGCATACCCTGTAACGATCGTCTGACCATACCCTTTCTTATACTCCACGAAAGTTTCTGCATCTATCAGTCCTTTAATAACATTGTGCACATCATAAGGACGATTTCTATCCTTCGGGAAATCCTTCACCATTTCTTCTGTGTCAAGTTCAGGCTCAATAGAATCATGCCGGGTGAAACCTGCCGTTTCAGATGGGCCAAGATTTTTCACAAGACGACGGATCGTCTGAAGGCACTCGGTATCATCTTTCATCTTATAGTCTGTAACCCCGCTTATCTCAGAATGAGTGGTTGCCCCGCCAAGTGTTTCGTTGTCCACTTCTTCACCAATAGCGGCCTTCACAAGGTAGCTGCCGGCCAGAAAAACGCTTCCAGTGCCATCTACAATCAAAGCTTCATCACTCATAATAGGCAGATATGCACCGCCCGCCACACAGCTTCCCATAATTGCGGCAATTTGCGGTATTCCTTTTGCACTGATAACCGCATTATTTCTGAATATACGTCCAAAGTGTTCTTTATCTGGAAAAATTTCATCCTGCATGGGCAAATAGACACCAGCTGAATCAACCAGGTATATAATCGGCAGATGATTCTCTATAGCTATTTCCTGAGCACGCAGATTCTTCTTGGCTGTCATGGGAAACCAGGCTCCGGCTTTTACCGTGGCGTCGTTGGCGACAAGCATACACCGGCGCCCCTGAACAAATCCAATTCCGGCAACTACTCCTGCTGACGGACATCCGCCCTCTTTTTCATACATCTGGTAGGCAGCCCAAAGTCCGATTTCATCAAAATCAGTGTCTTCGTCCAGCAAAAAGTCGACTCGCTCCCTTGCGGTCATCTTTCCTTTTTTATGTTCTTTTTCAATCCGCGCCGAACCACCGCCAAGTTTTATCTCTGCCTCAGTCTTGCGCATTGAATCCATCAAACTGCTATGCCAATTATTGCTCATTCCGATTTATTTATACTTAATTTAGGTTCTTTAATAATACCTGATAAATTTCAGACGTTTGAAGATACAACAATGATCGATCTTCATTAAATCAAAAACTACTGATTAAGTCATTCATTACAAATGAAACATCTACAGATTGCAATTGCTGTCATTCTAATGCTCATTCCCATGTTGTCAGAAGCCCAGAGACAAGCTACCCCCTATGAGGCTTTAATTCAGCGAAGTGACCAGCCAAACGCCTATATAACAGACGTATTGCTCCCGACTGAGGACGGTGCAGTAGTAGGCGCACTTTTTCGTCTCGACTACGATCTGATCCCATTTCTCAGGATTCGGCCCGATATGGAAGACACTCCGGAGGGAGCTCAATATTTTGCCCCGGTTGAAATGGGCATCGAAATTTACGAAGGCAGTGTAAACACATCCCGCCGTAACCAGCCAAATAATATGACGTCCGTTTTCAGAGACAGCTATCTTGATACGGTTTATGTGTCGTCTTTTGAGCAAACCCGGTCCAGGCTGCAGCATGTACAGGGAGTTTTGAGTGCAGAGCTCGACCCCGGCAGTTACAATTATGAACTTCAGCTGACTCGCGCGCAGTCAACTCAAAATCAATCGTCAACGCGCCGAAACATTCAAGTTTCTGAATACGATTCACTTTCGTCAGCCAGCATTTTACTGTTGAGTGATCACACCATAAATAACTCCGTCATATCAGGCACATTTTTGAACTACGGGGAAAACGTTCTTTATGGATCTGATTACAACTTGATGGTTACTCTTCCAAATGACGGTTCTGATGATTATTCCGTTGAAATTTATCGTATGCAAAGCGGCCGATCAGATGAAACTGTATCTGAATCCACTTTTGAACAAACAATCGACGCCGGCAGTATCGTAACGGGTAGCGACTATAACCTCATGCGTGATGAATCAGGAATAGTATTTTCAATGAACCGGTCGGATGCCGGCACTCGGTTTGGGTTTATATCCGTCCCGAATGCAGGTTTTGAAAATGCCAGATACCAGATCCAGGTAAAAGATTCAGAAGGCGAATTAATTGGTGAAAAAACAGTGAACTCCCGCTGGCTTGATATGCCTGTAAGCCTGCTTAATATTGACGTTGCTATCAACATGATGCGTTTTATTGTCAGCGAAAGTAAACTCGACCAGCTTCAGAGAGGATCATCTGCTGAAAAAGAGCAAAAGTTCCGGGAATATTGGGGACAGCGTGATCCTACACCCGATACCGAATTCAATGAGCTGATGACTGAGTATTATGAGCGCATTGACTATGCTTACAGAAACTTTACAACACCTCAAACACCCGGATACGAATCTGACCAGGGTCAGGCGTACATTCTTTATGGTCAGCCCGACAATATCGAACGCAGACTACCGACTGATCAGCCAACACAGGAAATTTGGGAGTATCCCAACCGAACTCTCGTTTTTGAAGCAACATCAGGCTTTGGTGATTTCGTATTGGTATCAGAGCGACAATAGATTTGCAGTGAAAGTTTAGATGAGTATTTTAGTCTTATGCCAGAAAAAATTGCCATAAGTATGGGGGATCCCAATGGGATTGGCCCCGAAATCATACTGAAAACTTTGTTAAGGTCCGATCTTACAGATACTATCCCGGTTATCTACGGACGTGATGATATATTTCAGGAGACACTCTCGGTTCTTAACGATACCCGGTCACTAAAAGTAATTGACTCAGCACTAGATGCCAGACCCGGGCACATAAACCTGGTACCCTGTATTGATTCCTCAGGCTCTAATCTGTCTGTGGGGTCAATTTCTGCCGAAGGCGGACTTGCATCAATGAAAGCTGTTGAAGCAGGAATTGACGCATGCCTTTCCGGAGAAGCATCCGCACTGGTAACTGCCCCTATTTCCAAAGAGGCTATTACATTAGCTGGATACGATGTGCCCGGCCATACAGAATTTCTAATGGAAAAGACGTCATCAAACCAGGTTTTAATGATGCTTGTAAGTGATGCTTTCAGGGTGGCTCTTGCAACGATTCACATCCCTGTTCGGGAAATCGCGGGCACACTCACAAATGATTTACTTACCACCCGGCTTTCTCTACTTCAACAGTCGCTGAGACAGGATTTTGGTATATCAAAGCCGAAAATTGCCGTACTTGGACTTAACCCCCATGGAGGAGATGGTGGTGTCATTGGTCGCGAAGAGATCGAACTGATACAGCCAGTCATTAAACAAATGAATGAACATTCTTCCAATCTCCATGGTCCATTTGCTGCAGATGCTTTTTTTGGAAAATCAATGCAGGATGAATTTGACGCTGTTTTTGCAATGTATCACGACCAGGGGTTAATCCCTTTTAAAGCACTCACATTTGGACGCGGAGTCAATGTTACTGCAGGCCTTCCAATAATCAGAACATCACCTGATCATGGAACTGCTTTTGATATTGCCGGTAAGAACAAGGCGGATTCCGGGTCATTTGCCGCTGCATACCGGCTTGCTTCCAGTCTTGCTGACCAAAAAAAATCACAGACAACCAGCCATTGAATAATTCACAACCCCATACAAAAGTTAGCCGATCCTACTCTGTTCTCGCTGAGATTTATGATGCTGTAATGAAAGACGTAGATTACGAGGCATGGACCGATTATATCGATGAGATCATCATGATGCATCATCATGAAGCACGGGATGTTCTCGAACTTGCTTGTGGAACCGGAACAATGGCTCTATCCATGGAAGAGCTGGGATATTATAATATTACCGCTACTGATCTATCTCCGGATATGATTCAAAAAGCCAAAATTAAAGCCAAAAAAGCTGATTCCGATGTTCATTTTCAGACTCTTGATTTTTTGGACATTGACCTGAACAAATCGTTTGACGCTGTGTTTATGGTTTTTGACAGCCTGAATTATCTTCACAGCAAAGAAGATATTGCAACACTGCATGCACAGGTTTATGATATACTCAATCCCGGCGGTATATTTATATACGATTTTACCACACCACGAAACTCAAAGAAAGCAATCCGGTATCTAAATGATGAGCAGGATACTATTGAAAATAGTTATACATATTACCGCTCAAGTCAGTATGATGAAAAAAACCGTATTCATACCAATACATTCGACATTAAAAAAATAAATGAACCAGCTTCTTCAGCACCTTCCGTGTTCAGGGAAGAGCATCAACAGAAAATTTATACCATGAACGATATTATGCCGATTGTTAAGGAATCCCCTTTCAGATTGTTAAAAGCATACGACGGGTTTGAACTCAAGCCTGCACATAAACGAAGCCTGCGCATTACAATGGTGTTAAGATGACCGGAAACAGTGTAATTGAACTCCATAATGTATCGGTAGGATTTAACGGGGCTAATGTTCTTGAAGGTGTGAATTTTTCACTTGATGTGGGCGAGTTTTGTTATGTGATTGGGAAAACAGGTGCAGGTAAAAGTTCATTTCTTAAACTGCTATACAGAGATCTGCTCCCGAACAAAGGTGTTGTACAAGTTGCCAATTACAATGTATCGGAACTCAAAGATAAAAAAGTCCCCTTTCTAAGGCGGCGTTTGGGTATCGTATTCCAGGATTTTCAGCTGCTGCCCGATCGTGATGTATACGAAAATGTAGCCTTTGCCTTACGCGTAACCGGCCAGAAGAAACGATATATAAAAAAGAGAGTTCTTGAGGTACTGGGGCTTGTAGGATTAAGCCACAAACGCAAAGCGATGCCCGATGACCTTTCAGGAGGAGAACAGCAACGTGTGGTGATTGCCCGTGCCCTGGCCAACGAACCCCGTATTCTTCTTGCAGATGAACCAACAGGAAATCTCGACCCTGATGTGAGCGCTGAAATTATGGAACTGCTGAAAACAATCAACAACCGGGGCATGTCGGTGCTGATGGTGACACACGATTACGAGGTTGTGCGACGGTTTCCTTTCCGTACGGTTCAAATTAAGGACGGGAAGCTTGAAGATATAAAAGTTGTGTAGTAAAAAATTGAGATGGGCAAACAGGCATTATAATTCCTGAATATTCTCACAACTATCTATAAAAAAGCAAGAGGCCCGGCTTTCAACCGGACCTCTCTAACTACGTTGGCTTTCGGGGTACAACTCTTATCGAGTTATAACATTTGATCTAACGAATAGATCTCTAATTTGTTCCATGCAAATTGAGAAATTTTTCGATTTCACTCGATGCTTTTGACACCAGTGGGTTACGGATCAATGCTTCCATCAAAAAGTCTAAATATCTTTTCTTACTTGTTGATTTGAACCCTTTTGGATCAAAACAACTTTCAAACCAAGTAGGTAGAACGAGCCTTTAAGATTGAGCTTTCAACTTGTTTGTTCTCAGCATAAAGGTCATATTTAGAATCTACGTTTTATCTACATTCTAAAATTATAACAGATAGAGCCCATGCCTTCAGATCAACGTCATCTGGATCTTTCAAATCTGCAAAAAACTATTCTTGGATGGCTAAAAAAAAGGTTAGACACCGATAATTTTGAAAGGTTAAATAGTTCCTTTGAATCTATCAGGCAGGATGCACAAGACTGGGAAGTCTTTTCGTCCTTCAGCCTTGCATCACGTTATTCAGGTAAAGAACCGCTTGATCTCTCAGATGATGAAGAATCGAATGCTGAATCTCTCCGGACAGGATGGAGTCCTTCTTATTGGTCAATGGATCAGCTTGCAAGGACTCTTTTGCTGCTTGGACTAGCTGAAAGAGATAAACAGGAGTTCCTTGACAAGCTGGATAAGCTTTTTGTATCTGCCGATCTTGGGGAAAACATCGCACTCTACAAATCCCTGCCGGTTCTGCCCTACCCCGATAACCTGGCCGATCGTGCAGCGGAAGGTATTCGAACAAACATCACAGATGTTTTTAACGCAGTTGCGCTTCGCAATCCTTTTCCTGCCGACTTTTTTGATGAAGATGCCTGGAACCAGGTTATTCTCAAGTCGCTGTTTATTGGCAGTCCGGTCTATCTTATTCAGGGGGTTGATAAACGTCGCAATGAGTCTCTTGCCCGCATGCTCGTTGAATATGCGCACGAACGGTGGTCAGCCGGCCGTGAAGTGTCACCTGAACTTTGGCGATCTGTGGGTCCGTTTATCGATGAAGCCATCGTTATCGATATTGAAAAAGAACTAACCCATTCTGACAAACTTCACCGCCATGCTGCCGTACTTTCACTCATGGAGTCGCCATCAGAAGCAGCTTCAAAGAAACTGAAAAACTATTCTGATTTGGTTAAAGAAGTCGAATCCTCTGGTATCGGTTGGCAATATATTGGCGAGGCCGTTTATGAAGCATGATGATATCTTTTCATATTAAGAATTAATACTTACATCTTTTTCAGAAATATTATCCAATAATAACATATTAAAAATCAGTTATGAGCTTTGATGACATGATATTTATTGACCCGCACGTTCACATGATTTCCCGAACCACAGATGATTATAAGGCGATGCATAATGCCGGTGTAGTTGCTGTAATAGAACCTGCTTTCTGGATTGGTCAGCCAAGGACAAGTGCAGGTGCTATGCTCGACTATTTTAGTATGATTGTTGGCTGGGAACGCTTCAGAGCCAGTCAGTTTGGCGTTCAGCACTACTGTACGATCGGGTTAAACTCTAAAGAAGCAAATAATCAAGCTCTTGCCGAAGCAACAATGGATCTCATACCAAGATATGCAAGCAAAGAAGGTGTTGTAGCCATTGGTGAGATCGGTTTTGATGATATGACAGAACTAGAGGAAAAGTACTTTAATCTGCAGCTCGACCTGGCCAATAAGCTCGATATGCTGGTTTTGGTTCATACACCTCACAGGAATAAGAAAGAAGGCACGCTGAGAAGCATGGATATCTGTGAAGAGCATGGCCTCGATCCTTCAAAAGTGATTATTGATCATAATAACGAAGAAACCGTAAAGGATGTCCTCGACCGCGGTTACTGGACCGCTTTTACCATTTATCCTGGCACAAAGATGGGAAATGAGCGAATGGTGGATATAGTGAAGCAATATGGTACGAAACGTATTTTTATTGACAGTGCCGCTGACTGGGGACATAGCGATCCACTGGGCGTACCTAAAACAGCCAAACTGATGCTTCAGCGCGGGATCTCAGAGGAAGATGTGAAAAAAGTCTGCTATCAAAATGCGCTTGATGCTTACAAACAGAGCGGACAGATTAAAGAAGATGACTGGCTTAAAAGGCCGAAAATCGATCAGCGTCAGACGTTCAGTGGAAACACCGTCCTCAGGGGAGGTCATAAACCATTTGTGGAGGGCAAAGACTTTGCTGATGATGATATTATTATTGAATAAGTTTGAAATCACACAACTTGACAGCACCTACCGGATCTGTCAGCGTTGCGGCAAGCATATTATAAGCGTGATATGTATCAAGCATCAAAAGCCTTAAACCCAGACGCTTACAGAACACGGAAAAGCACCGTGATGCTGTCAGGTCTGAATCAAACAACACATTGAAATCTAATTTATCCGTTACTATACGTGCATCTCTTGAATTGATGCGGCCCGCAAATATCGTTACTGCTTTTGCGGATATTTTAGCGGGGGCATCTGCTGCAGCCGGGACAATAATGGTTTTTGATGAGATCGGTTTTTTAACACAGCCTTCTCTCTACTGGCTTCTAATATCTACATTTGGATTGTACGGCGGGGGCATTGTTTTCAATGACGTATTTGATGCCGACCTTGACAAAAAAGAACGTCCCGAACGGGCCATACCCAGCGGACGTGTTTCGAAACTGTACGCTTCAATACTTGGTATACTTCTGTTTTGCATTGGCATTATTTCAGCATTTTGGGTTAATACAACTGCAGGATTGCTGGCAACAGGAATTACTTTTGGGGCATTGGTATACGATTCTTTTGCCAAGCATCACATAGCGTTTGGCCCATTGGTGATGGGGAGCTGCCGTGGTGGAAATTTACTTTTAGGGGCAGCCATCATTCCGGCATCTCTTTCCTATCTTTGGCCGCTTGCGTTCTTACCAGTTGTTTATATTGCATCCATTACCCTGATAAGTCGAGGTGAAGTTCATGGTGGTTCTAAGAGAACCAGTATTCTTGCCACGTCTTTTGTCGGGTTGGTGACCTCCGTACTGCTGCTTCTTTCTTTTTTAGATGTATATACATTAGTAACCGCACTGCCATTTGCTATTTTATTTGGGGTGATGGTACTTCCTGCGTTTGTTTCAGCAGCATCTGACCCGGTTTCTGGTAAAATTATGACGGCCGTTAAACGTGGCGTTATATCACTGATCATTCTGAATAGTGCACTTGCAGCGGGCTTTGCCGGTCTCATTCCGGGGCTAATTGTTTTAGCTTTACTGCCTCTCTCCTTTTTGTTTTCAAAGGTATTTGCGGTTACTTGATAATGCACAGCCACAGACTTCCCCTAATCATCTGAGTTGTTTCAGCGCAATTACTATATTGAATTGGTCAGCATAATTTTCAGTGAAACCGAAACTCTAACCGTCAACCGCAGATCTATGACATCAATCAAATGGGGTATCTTGAGTACTGCAAAAATCGGTAGAAACCAACTGATTCCTGCCATACAGTCCAGCAAGAATGGAGTCGTTCACGCCATTGCATCAAGAGATTCTGACAAAGCTCGTAAAATTGCTGAAGAGTTAGATATTCCAGTTTCCTATGGAAGCTATGAGAAGCTGTTGGAAGATGACTCAATCGATGTAATCTATAATCCGCTGCCCAATCATTTACACGTGCCCTGGACGATAAAAGCCATGGAAGCAGGAAAACATGTGCTCTGTGAAAAGCCAATTGCACTGGATGCGGATGAAGCCAGCGCTTTACTTGAAAAAACTGAGGCATTTCCCGACATCAAAGTGATGGAGGCATTCATGTACCGTTTTCATCCCCAATGGATTCAGGCAAAAGAGTGGGTAGATCAGCAGGAGATCGGTACTTTACAATCTATTCAGTCACTATTCTCCTACTATAATGACGATCCTGATAACATCAGAAACCGCCCCAATATGGGAGGTGGCGGCCTGATGGATATTGGATGCTATTGCATTTCACTATCGAGGTTCCTGTTAAGTAATGAACCGGATACCGTCTTCGGAGAGATTGATATTGATCCGGATTTTGGTGTCGACAGAAAAGCTTCCGGCATTCTGACCTTCGGTGACGTGACCTCCACCTTCACCTGTTCTACCCGGATGCAAAACTATCAGAAAGTGCTCATATTTGGAACTGACGGTTTGATTGAGATCGAAATTCCGTTTAATGCACCGGCCAACAAACCAGTCAATCTATACCTGACTAAAAACGGTGATCGTGAATCAGTCTCAATTCCTGCCGCAGATCAGTATCAGCTTCAGGTAGATTCCTTTTGCAAAGCGATACTAAATGATACGCCAGTACCTACTCCACTTGAAGATGCTGTTGCCAATATGAAGGTAATTGACGCTATATTTGAAAGCGGGAATAATCAAGCTGTAATAAAACTATAAGTAAAGAAGCTGAATCCGGCAGACTGCAAGCTGTTTATAATTAAACCAATTAGTTAAGGTCTAAAAAATGGAACCCCTAGCCGTAGTCAACCGGCACAATTTTTAAACATGTTTTGGAGTAAAAAATGCGTATCAGTGACTTTCTATTTCGGCCTCACCCTCATCATCCGTTGATCCCTCAAGCGAAACCATAAACTCAACCAGATCCCGAAGTTGTCGTCTGGTCAGTAAATCACCCATTGCCGGCATAGACGAAGGGCTGGTTTCAGCTGATGTTATCATGGATTTCTGAATCCTTTGATTATCTCCATCTACTGAAAGCACATAGTAAGCGTCCGTCTCCCCTAAAATTGCTCCACGTACAGTATCACCAGACGATAATGTAACAGTTAGCACTCCATAACCGGGGGCTATACGAGCTGACGGTGCGACCATCGACTCAAGAAGTGTCTCACGCGTGAGCCGGCTACCAATTGACGTTAGCTCAGGGCCAATTTCTCCCCCGCTTCCGTCAACAGCATGGCATCGAATACATTGTGCTGCTGCGTTATTATAAAAGATTCTTGCACCTTCACCGGCATTTCCGCCTCTCAGAGCAGATCGGTATTCAGCAAGAGCCCCGTCAGACGATTTTGAATCCACATATTCATTCAGTTGTTCTTTTAATCGATCTGATCCAGATTTTTCGACTGTTTCAATCAGTTCTACATGGACGCCCAAAGGCAGGTCGCCATCCGCCATTTTCGAAATTTGTTCGCCTAAAAAGCGTTGGGCTGATTCACTTTCCAGATTAGCAAATGCAGCTATGGCTGACTGTCTTTCCTGTAAAGATTCGCCATTGAATGCATCAATCAAAAGAGTAGCTGCGGTATTGTCGCTGATTGCAAGATCCGGGATCATTCCAATTGCGGTCATTCTAACGGTTTCATTATAATCAGAAAGCGCAATTTCAACGGCATCGTCAATATTTTCGTAGCCAAGCGTTTGCAAACCCTCTAAAGCAACAGACCTGACTTCCGGTGAATTTCCCTCACTTACTAAAGCATATATACGATCCACTGTCTCTGTTATTCCCAGTTCAGCAGATGTTTTAATGGCCGCAATTTTAATGTTTGATGAGGGGTCGATAAGCAGTTGATCAGCAACTATCGCCATAGCCTCGCGCGCTTCTGATGCCTCATTTTGAATTTGCCCGCGGTGCCGACCTGTTACTCGGTCAAATATGGATGGGTTTTCCCAATGCATGAGTGTTCTCAAAGCTTCTACTCTCATCTGTTCACTATACTCAGAATCAGCAGAAAAACGAGCCAGTCTTTGTGCTTCATCTGCTGTGCCAACATAGAGATTGGCATTGATGATTCTTCTCATCAACGCTTCGTTTGTAAATGGTGGGTTATCAAGCAGGGAAGCAAGCGGCTGCATGGCATCATCTACAAACGCATCGTCACTTATAGCCCTGGCCGCATTAGTGACGACAAATTCACTATTGTCGTTCAGATAACGAGCCGAACCAGGATGTTCCAGCCTTTTTAACGCAACTACAGCCGCTGTTCTCACAGCTTCAGATGGATGATCTGCCAGCCCGGAAAGCGCTTCCCCATCTTCAAATCTTGAAAGTGCAATAGCGCCCGCATGTCTCAAATATACATCCTCGTCATTGTTCTCTTCAAGCATTTTCACCACCTGATCGAAAGCCTTCCAATAGCTCATGCGCCCAAGAGCCTCTGTTGCAAAGAACCTGACTCTCGGGTGCGAGTCTTTAAGCAGTTCAGAAACAGACTCTGCTGCAGGAGTGTAGCGGACATCACCGAGCCATTTTGCGGCCTGTGAGCGAATTTCATGATCTGGATCGTCCAAAAGTGTTATCAATGGTGCAACTGCATCAGCGTCGCTTCTTCCCATTTGAGCCAATCCCCAAATACCGTGAATCCTGGCCAGTTGCTCATTACCGTCAGCAATCGCTCTTTCCAATGTGGAGGTATCTCCTCGATTTGCAAGCTCAAATTGCGCTTTTTGTCTTATCCTCATATCGTCATGACCAAGATATTCAAATAACTGATCAGAGCTCTGATCAGTGAAAGAGGCTTCAAGAAGTTGCTTCGTCTGGATGCGGGCTTCAGAATCAGTATTTTCGACATCATCAAGTTTCCAAATTCTCCCCTGATTTTTTTGGCCCCAACCTCGTATCCAGTCGGTCATATACAAGGCTCCATCCGGACCAAAATCCAGACCAACTGCCAGGACACCATTCAGAGCTTCCTGATTAGTTGCAAGTTCATATGATGCTCCATTTTCTTCAAGCGTGAAGGCATAAATGTTGGAATACTCGGCGGAGCCTCTGAATGACATCACAAAAAAGTGGTTTTCCCACTGGTCGTTTAGTGCAGTGCCGGGATTGTACGACATACCAGCAGGGCCCGCATAATATTCAGAAAGTGGCGGAAGAACGTGAGCAGCCTGTCCCTCCCATCGCGGCCTGAAGTAATTTTCATCCATCCACACTTTATAATCGTTGTTTTTATCATCCGTGTACTTGCCAAATTGCCAGTTGGTACGCCAGCCACTATCTGATCCATTCACCAGGTAGACAAGCCTCTCAAACTCTCCATCATGATCACCATCGTTGTCAACAGTAATGAGGTTTCCATATTTATCAAATACAAATTCATGGGTGTTTCGTACACCGGCGGCATACACTTCAAAGTTGGTGCCATCGGTTTCTGATCGAAGAATTGCCCCCTGATTTGGATAATGCCAGGTTTTCCCTTCTTTGTCTTTTACACTGAAACCCATATCGCCAATACTCCAATAGATCCGGCCGCCGGGTCCTACCGTGGCTCCCGACATCCCGTGGCCACTAAAACCGACGTGAACATTGTATCCATGGCTGATGGATTCTTTCCAATCACTTATACCATCATTGTCCGTCTCAGTTGTTCTCCACATATCCGGCCCAACACCCACAAATACATCTCCATTGTGATTCAATACTGTGCCGGCAACATCCGTTACTTCGTCATTAAAATCCCGAATGTATAGTTCGGCACGATCTGCCATTCCATTACCCGAGGAGTCTTTTAAAACCCATACCTCCTCCTGGATGACTCTTAAATCCCGCCAATCATGCCGGCCGTCATCATTATGGTCCCAAAGCCAATCATTTTCATCACTTTTATTCAAAGCAAACTCCTCCCTTAAAAACTGCCGCCTGTCTTCAACGGTTTCCCAGGTCATAGATGCAGTAAGCCAGCTGCTGTCAACACCTCTGATATCAAATTCTGAATTATTGCTTCTCGAGGTTACCGTCACCCAGGCGTTTCCACTATTATCCATATCAATTCCAATTGGATCCCCCAATAATTCTGTGGTAGCCCAGATGGAAACAGATAAGTCTTCGTGAGGTTTGGCGTCAGAATTCTCAATTGTTTGAGCAGCGGATAAGCTCGCCTGCTTATCAGAAACGCGCTTAATTTCCTGCTGCTGACCTTGCTCTTGACAGCTCGTAAGAATGGTAAAAATTGCCAGTAATATCGCAGTAGATCTCAAAAAGTAAAGATGCATCAGGTTTATGTAATTAAAAAAATGATTGATAAATAATAATAAATTGAAACTGTAATAAATACATAAAACAATGTTTATTCTTTCTCAATTACGTTCGTAATATTACTTGAAAAAAATCAGCTGATTATTCAATATTACCAAAATTATTAAAGAAACATTTATCCTTAATCAATGCTTTTGATCTTAGTTGGCTGATCTATTTTTCTTATTCATAAATGATGTAAGTTTATTTAAGTTCAAACAGAGACTCACATTCTATAGTGATATGTTTGAAATACAGGTCTCTTAGAAAAGAAAATGTTATCTGAAAGCGTGCGCATTTACAGGCCTTCACGTTCATGAATCATTCCATCCAATACCTTGTCTTTTTATGAACAAATCAAATGATGCAATTTAAATACCACTTACTCTTATTAGGCTCCATCTGTGTTATTTGTTTAGGCTTATATGGCTGCACGACAACTCGTCAGGTTCCGATTGAACAGGAGATTGTTCGAAAAAAACTCTTTATTGATATCAATGTTCAGAGCCCTTCTATGATCCAATATGACGGGAGATATTATCTCTTTCATTCAGGTTCCGGCATTTCTAATTGGGTTTCACGAGACAGGGTGAATTGGATACGTCTGAGTCCCGTATTTGATACACACCCTAATTGGGCATTACCTTATCTCAGAAGCTCCGATCAGGTAATGACAGCCCCGCGTATATCACGCATCAACAACCAATTGTATCTATTGTATACCGTACATGATTCAGACAGCCTTGGTACTGCTACTGGATTGGCTACCAACATGTCATTGCGTCCATCCGACCCCAATTATAAATGGGTCGATCGCGGAATCATATATCAGGCGCCAGGGGGTCAAGAGTTGCCCGGGATATCAAGTGCATCACTATTTGTCGACGATAGTGGAGTAAACTGGATTACGGCCGGAGTTGATGATCATCTGATAAATATTGCGCGGATTGATGAATTTGAAGACAAATCGATAGCCAAAACAGCTGACTATGACTGGCAAACCATCGCGTCCTCTGTTCCGTTAAGATCCAGTCTATCACAATCAAAATCTGAATTCAATTGTAATGATCTCAATGGAGATGATTCGTTATCAGCACAAACCAAACGGTTAAGTTCTCCGCAGCTATTGTCAAACGGGGATTATTATTACCTCTTTTTTACTCGCTGGTCTTGCGAGGATCAAGGACTTATCACCCCTCTTGTAAATGTTGGACGTTCTGAGAAAGTGAGAGGCCCTTACCGAGATAGCGACGGTCGGTTTTTAACTGACGGCGGGGGAACGGCGGTGATCCGGAATGACAGCCTAAAAAAAGAGATTGGTGAGAGTACTATTCTAACTGCCGAAGATTCTCACTTTCTGGTGAGTGAAACCGTCAGCCATGATAATAGTGAGCGTTCGATACTCGCAATTCTGGAGATATCATGGATAGATGGCTGGCCTGTAATTGATTTAGATCAGTAATTATATCCCTGATCTTGTGTTACGCTTAATCTCGATGTCAATGTCGATGTGTCAGATACTATCTTTTTTTCGTGGTGATAATAATCGCCCCGCTGCTGGCAGTAAGTCCAAAACGTGCGGAGGCTTCGCTCCCTTTCAATACTTTGATTGACTCAATGAATTCAATCGGGATCAAACTTTCAATACGGTCATAATTATTTCCCGTTCGAACACCGTCAACCACAAATAAAGGGTCTGCATTCGAATTAAACGATGCATTACCTCGAATTCTCACCTGAGTTCTCCCATCGATTTTATGTACGCTTACCCCGCCTGCTCTGCGAAGATAATCTGCGAGGCTTAAAGACGAATCGTAAACCTCTATTACATTTGTATCAGGACTACTGTTGGCAGATGTACCTGATGAAGCACAATTACTCATGAATAAAAGTGTTACCGCAAAAACAGAATAGACTATAATTTTAAAATTCATGATTATCTCCGTTTCTAATTGATATCCCTGCCGTCAATCCAAGTGACTTCTGACATATAATTATATAACGACTTTTATCTGTCCTTTGGTGTAATTATTTCCATGTTGAAGTCAATCAGATGCTTTTCGTCAGAAAAAAATCAAATAAGCTACGGCATTCACTCAGTCTTTCCTGTTGTTTTATTGGCTATTTGTCGGTTGTAGATGATAAAAAGCACCATAACAACGCCCCATTGAACAAAAACGGTGGCAACTGAAAAAGGACTCAACGGATTGTACCAAGTATCGGGGGCATAAACAGCGGCACTTAAATAAATCCACCACGCCAGCAGTGTAACCACCTGAACTGGTACCACATATTTGAGGATAAATGTCCACCATTTACCAAGCTGGAGTCCGGTGTCGTGGGTATTTACAATTGTTTTCCGGAATTTTTCCGGCCCGAATCCAATAACTGCGAACGACATGAAGCCACCTGAGACCATAAGTCCGACACCCCAGACGAAGTCCTGATTGGCAAAAAAATCAAGTGAAATTGCTGATGGAAGGCCAAATATAAATCCGGCCATACAAACCCCAATTGTTGCCCTTTTTCGTGTAACGCCCATATCAACAAATACTTTCGTAGCAAGTTCGATCATCGAAATCAGGGAACTGAACGCTGCGAACGTAAGACCGAGAAAAAACAGAATTGCGAATATCTGTCCGCCCGGCATGGAATCGAATAGCTGTGGCATCCACATAAATGTCAGGCCTGTAGAAGCAGGTCCGGAAGTCTGCATCACCTCAAGGATTTCTCCGTCAGTCATATCGGCTCCCAAAATGCCAAATACTGTGGAAAATATAATGACTGCAGCAACCAGCGAAACCATGTTATTTCCTATACCGGTTTGAAGCGCACTTACTGTGATGTTATCCTGCAGACGCATGTAGGCACCATAAGTGAGAATAAGTCCCCATGCAGCGCCTGTATCCCACGCATTCTGTGTAAGCGCCTCTAGCCAAATTTGTGGTTCACTCAATGTGCTCCAGTCCGGTGTAAACAGGTATGCTACTCCGGCACCGCTGCCCTCGAGTGTAAGTGCACGGATAAGAGAAATGATCAGTACCAAGAGCAATGACGGAATAAGAATCTTGTTCATTCTCTCAATGCTCTTAACCCCTTTCAGGATCACAAGGCCTCCAAGCGTAATCATAATAGCATGAAACAGTGAGGGAAATATCGAGCCCTGAAAACTTGTCCAAACCATATCTGCCTGCTCCACGCTTTGTGGCAGCGTGGAAAAAATTGATTCAATCAGGTAGTAAAGACACCATCCGGCAACTACGCTGTAGTAAAACATAATAGCGGTGGCAACGAACCCGACAAAGGATCCCATCCATGCAAATTTTTCACCGATCATTTTAATAAAAGAGCCGACGACACCATGCCGTCCATGACGCCCTATTCCATACTCTGCTATAATTAGTGGAATAGACCAGATAAACAGAAAGGTGAGCCAGGCAACCAAGAAGGCACCAGCACCATCTTCGGTCCCGTTTTGAGCAGCAATTCTTGGAAATCGCCAGATATTCCCGGTTCCCACCGCAATTCCAAGTACACTTAAAATTAGTCCCCATTTAGTTGCAAAACGTTCGCCAGTAGCTTTTGCCATAAACCCCAATTTTATTAAAAGTTAGTCAGCGCAAAAAAATTGCAAACTTACGATATAACTGATAGCATTCAGTAGTAAGTCTATATGGATTATGGCCTAATTTAAATTAAAAAGTGGCGACCTTCACCTTTTATTCTGATACTCTTGGATAAGCTAACCGGATTATGACTGATATAACTGAATTGATACATATGATTTACATTGCTAAGGCGAATATAAATTGATTTTTTTAGCCAAAGAAAACAATAATGAGTCCGTATTTTAGACTATATCAATATTTCATTCTGTATGCTTACTATCCTGAAAAATCCTATAATGCTGGATATCCTTGAGTCATTAACAGGATTAATTTTAACTTGTTACACTAAACTTGTAAACCTGATTTCGATTCATGAAGTGTCGATTGAGGTGTGCCTAAGGTGTAAGAAGGGCGTCATTCCGCATCCCGGCGCCTCGGGACGGGATCTCCCATCCCTACAAAGACATGGGATGCCGGATCCAGGTCTGGCATGACGTTTATAGTAGTTAAATGCCTTAGGTGACGTCTTTTTTAGACAACCTCAAGGTCTTGTTTTGATACTTAGAATCGAACTCAGATTGTACGTAAATTTTTTTATCCAATAGGATAACCCATGGAAAATCAGATCCCCATTATTGCATCATCAATCTGAATCAATTTATCTCACTCTAATTACGACAGTAATATCAAAAGTGCTCCTATGAAACAATTGCCAAAACAACCAGCCAACTCAAAATCCCTCACTCTGCTTTCAGACACATCGGTACCGATGTACAGATTACCACTACTGGCAATTTTCATTATCCTAATCTCGACCATCCCTGTTGAGATAGCTTTTACTTATCAGCTGCCTCAGGATAGTGCAGATATGGCTACTCTTATACAGGTTTTTGATGAAGATGACGATGTATTAAACAGGCGTTACTCTGTACGATATTCTCATGAATATTTCGATCGGTTTGAACTGTTTTATGAGGATTGGCTGAATCGCCTGAATGACATTAATTTTGAAGCACTGAATCACCGTGGAAAAGTGGATTTTCATCTGCTGAGAAATCATATTGAGCGGCGAAATTATTTCATGAACCTGGATCACGAGCAGTTTCTGGCCATCGAAAAGTGGCTGCCAGACACAGAAGAGATTATGTCATTTATTAACACACGGCGGTATGGAACCAAACCGGATTCAAAATCAATCGCAGGCCGGATGGATTCGTGGACCGAACAGATTGATTCACTTCAAACAGTTCTGAAGTCGTCGCCTCCTCTGATGAAAAAAGACGCGAATGCTGCCAGCGATGCACTTGAAGATATCATGGATGGTCTTGAAAATGCCTACGAATTTTATAACGGGTACGATATGGAATTTACGTGGTGGGTTGAAGAGCCCTATAAAAATCTTGAAGAATCATGGAGTGCGTATGCTGAAACAATTGATGAATATTTTGATGCAGCCAACGAACAGATTGATGACAGCGGTATTGTTGGAAATCCTATTGGCCGTGAAGAGATAGAGCGCCGAC